>Ga0207952_1000023_pt1 | contig 234886 bp, 276 predicted proteins | sample SubbioR12Aug_8Ca_FD_184831 | JGI IMG/M metagenome (GOLD analysis project Ga0207952, IMG submission 184831) | Serpentinite rock and fluid subsurface biosphere microbial communities from McLaughlin Reserve, California, USA - CR12Aug_8Ca (SPAdes) | ecosystem: Environmental > Terrestrial > Deep...
TTCCCCCCCGACGCTCTGTTCCACATGAAGGAGCCGACGCTCTCCGGTATCATCTGTCGCGGCTGGGGCTTGCCGCGCATCCTCAGCAACTTCCGCCAGATCTGGTATGTCCAGGTGCTGCGGCGCTTCAACGAAGCTATCGCCCTCGACTACGTTGTGCCCTTCCGCATTCTTACGCCGGCACCGGCGCAAGGCAGCACGGGTCGGGGCGGCATGAGCATCGACCCGATGAGCATGTTCGCTGGGCACGACTTCCGCGGCCTGGCTCGCAAGATGATCCGTGACCGCCGCCGCGATCCGGCGTCGATCCAGGTTTTCCCGTTCCCGGTCAACTTCCAGATGTTCGGGGCCGACGCGAACCAGCTAGCCCCGCGTGACCTCATGGATCAGGGTCTGGAAACGTTGCTCAACGACGCCGGCACGCCCATCGAACTGTACAATGGTAGTCTCCAGTTGCAGACGGCCCCTGTGGCCCTGCGTCTGTTTGAGTCGACCTGGCATCATCTGGTCCACGACGCTAATTCCTTCCTGGCCTGGCTTGTGCGGCAGGTTTCGCAGATCATGTCCTGGGAGGCCGTGGACGCGGAACTCAAGCGGGTCACCATCGCGGACAACCTCGAAAAGCAGATGATGGCTGCCCAGCTGATGATGTCGCAGCAGCTGTCTGGCTCGACCGTGCTGGGCGACCTGGGCTTCGTCTGGAAGAAGGAGCAGAAGCAGATTGCCGAAGAGGCACGCTACCAGTCCGAACTCCAGTCGCGTGCGCAGGAGGAGATGGACCAGACGGGGTTCGCCCAGCAGATCGCCAAGGGCCAGGCCGCCTCCGGCGGTGGCGATCCGACTGCCCAGGGAGGCGCTGCTGGAGGTGCCGGCGGCCAGGCTGCCGCAGGCGCACCTCCGGGGCCGATGGGCGCAATGGGCGGTCAGGGGCCGGTGTCGGCTTACCTGGGCTCCATGACGCCCAACGTGCCGCAGACGCCAGAGGACATGATGGCAGTGGCCGACAGCCTGGCCAACGACCTCCTGGGTCTGCCAGAGTCGGTCAAGGACAGCGAGCTGCGCAAGCTCAAGCAGTACAACGAGGCGCTGCACTCGATGGTGAAGGCCCGCATGCAGCAAAAACGGAGCGACGCCAAGAGTTCGGCGGGGAACGCTGCTGTCGGCCAGATGCAGCAAGGTGGTGGCGCTCCCCCCATGTAAGGGAGCACCATGAGCATCGCAATCATCATCCCGACTTACGGACACTTCGAGTACGCCGAACGGGCGCTCCGTTCGGCGTACCAGAAAACGCGCGACGAGGCGTCTATCATCTTCGTGGATGACGCCAGCCCCGATTGGGACTCACCGCCGCCGGCAAACGTCAAGGGCAGCATGGACGGCCTCTGGCAGGCATACGGCGAGATCCCGGAGGGCCGCAAGAAATTCTTCCACTTCGCCAAGAACGCTGGGCTGACGTCCGCCTGGAACTTCGGCCTGCACGTTGCCCGCGACATGGGTTGCACCTATACCTGTGTCACCAACAGCGACGTAATCTTTTCACAGGACTGGGACAAGCCGATCCTGGCCAACTTGGAAGGCTCTAAGCGCAAGCGCTGGGATCTTCTTGGTCCGGTCACCAACGGCCCTGGCAGCGAGCAGGATCAGCACGTCCGCGGCCATCACCCGCCGCCCGGTTACGTCCAGTCGGACGCGGAACACGAGATCGACTACACTAGCCGCATGCTCCAGTGGCATAACGAAGACCACGTCAGTCGCCACGCCATCAACGGCTTCTGCATGGTCGCCAAGACCGAAACATGGTGGCAGTACGCCTACACCAAAGATGCAGTCTTCAAACCAAAGAACGAGTTCAACTCGAAGATGCAGCGCAACCCGACGCCTGGTATGACGTTGCAGGAGTATGAACTCCAGGCTCGTTGGCGCGAGGCGGGCTTGCGTATCGGGTACTGCCCCGGTAGCTTCGTGTTCCATTACCGCTCGGTGACACGCGGCGACCGCTATAAAGGTGCCAACTGGTACAGGACAAAGGCATGATCTGCATACTCTCTCCTTACGGTCGCGGCGAGGTCACTACCGCCGCGATCCGTCTCGCGGACCTCGTGCTGTCTATCGGCACCGAGGTCCGTTTTGTGGCGTGCGGACGCATGGAAAAGAACGTCCACCCGTTTTGGGACAGCCGCGTGCTGACCGGGCGCGGCGAGGGCGTCTACAAGGCAGCGCGTGGTTGTGAGCGGGTCATTCACTTCCTTGTGGACCCCGCGCACGTTGAGCGCGTTAAGCTCGTGGCTGAGAAGGCTGAGCATATTCTGGTGCCCTCATGGCACGACCTGCGGCCGTGCGACGTGCGCCACTTGGCCTCCTACGGTTTGATCGTTGCTCCTACGCAAATGGCTGCCAGGCTGCTGCAACAGGAGTGCTTCGGCGGTACGCACCCGTCGTTGACCTGGTGTCGCTGGGACGCTGGACTACCGCCGACACGCCGCGACGGCGTGGTCGCGGACAAAGTCATCCGGGCTTGTTTCTACTGCGACGCCTCGGCTATCGACTTCTGCGGCCCGTTGGTGCTGCACGTTGCGCACGAACTGCTGTCCCTGCTCGGGCGCCTGGAGATCACACTGCTGTCGACTAAATCGTGGTCGAAGCAGGACCGGCAGGAGATGAAACGGTTCATGACCCGCTGGCCTGGCCGCCTAAAACATAAGCGCGTCGGCAACACCATCGAGCAGGCCAAGGATTTCCACGCCCACGACTGGGTTGTTTTCCCTGGTGTGCGTGGCGATTTTGGCATCAACGTGGTGCGTGCTTTGGCGTGCGGCGCGCCCTGCGTCGTCTATGACGTGGAGCCGTTCAGCGAGCTTATCTCGGATGACAGGAATGGTGTCCTTGTGCCCTGCGAGGTCAGGGTTACGGCCATGAAGGCCCCGCTGGCTGTGCCGAGCGCGGATAAGCTGATTGCCGGTTGTGCGCGAGCGTTTGCCGATACGCAACTGCTCATTGCCATGCAGCAGCGCGACTGGATGATTAAGGAACACCAAGGGGCGTTCAACGAGGCGTGGCTCAGAGCTATCGGTTATTGACTAAAAGCCAGTTTTGAGAACCTGGCCGACTTGTTATACTCTGGGAGTCCGAAAGGCGAAAGGAGTCGCTATGAGGAATCCTGCACTGATCGCGTGGCTGGCCAAACAAGCAGCTGTTACGTCTCGTTCGCGGGTCGTACCGGCCAAGGACGCCGAGAGCGTCGCCAAGGCCCTCAAAGAGGAGCCACCCACAGCTTCGCAGGCGGCGACGCGCTACGGCCGTAAACCTTATCTACGGGGACCATGACATGGCTGATGACAAAGACCTCAACAAGTCGCTCGAAGCTGCCCAGCAGCGCCCTGTTCGCGCTGGTAAGCTGACGCCGGCCAAGAAGGAGGCCAGTGCCCCAGCGCCAGGTGCCAAGGGGCCTGGCAACATCGCCGCCCGCCTCAACCCTGCGGCCCACCAGCAGGCCACCAAGCAGGTCGTAGTCAACGACGACTTCGATTACGACACGGCGATGCACATGGCTTTCATCGGCGCCGGCCAGGGTGGCTCGCGCATCGCCAACAGTTTCTGGAAGCTGGGTTACCGCCGCGTGGGCATCTTCAATACCACCGAAAGCGACTTCGAGGGCCTGGAGGCTGAGATCCCCAAACTCTCGCTCGATATTGGCGGGGCTGCCAAGGACATGAAGTTTGCTCGGCAGGCCCTCGACGGCCGCACCGAAGAGATCTGGGATCTCATGATTCGGTCCTGGGGTAACAACCCAGACTGTGCTCTGGTTTGCGTCGGCCTGGGCGGTGGTTCGGGCTCCGGTTGCGCTCTGCCCATCGTGCAGCTGGCCCGCAAGTACATGGAGGCCAAGAATCGGCCGCCGCGCGTCGGTGCCATCGTCAGCCTGCCCAGCGTGACAGAGGGCCAAATCGTGGCTCGCAACGCCGTCACGGCCTTTGGTGAGTTGCTCCAGGCCAAGGTGAGCCCGCTGCTCATCATCGACAACAGCCGCGTCCATAGTCTGTATCGGCCGTCCATGAGTCAGCTGTTGCCCAAGAGCAACGAACTGGTCAGCCAGATGCTGCACCTGTTCAACCAGCTGGCGGCCATCCATAGTCCGCACATCACCTTCGACCGTAATGAGTTTGCCCAGCTGCTCGATGGTGGTATCTGCGTCATGGGCTGCGCCGACATCAACAAGCTGGACAGCCCGGCGGACATCTCGGCCGCGATCCGCGACGAACTGGCCCAGAGCATCCTGGCCGAGGTTGATCTGCGCCGTGGGCGTAAAGCCGCCTGCCTGTTTGTGGGTCATCAGGACATTCTGGACTCGCTCGACCTGGACTATTTTGATGCTGGGTTCACCACGCTCGACCGCATCGTGGGCTCGGCGTACCAGGACAAGGACAAAGACCCCACGGTCATTCATCGTGGCCTTTACCCGGGTGTGGACGCTGGGTTACAGTGCTATACGATGATTTCGGAACTCGACCCGCCTCGGGGTCGCCTCCAGGAGCTTGCCAAGAAAGGCGGGCTCGCCGTGACGCAAGGGGCGTCGGTGGCGAAACACCTGGGCGTCGGGGACTGAACTACATACACGGCGGCCCCAGGTGCCATCATGGACCGAGCTTTCAATGTCGATCCCTATGCGTGCGGGTCGTTGCCGCCGCGACCCGGACGCCTGTGCAACCCGCGCTACGACGCAGGGACAAGGCAGCACACCTTGTCCTTGCCGCCTTGCCCGCCCGGCGTAAAACGCCGGGCCGTGTTTTTCGAGGTGCGCGGCCAGGGCACCAGCACGGTGCAGGTTCGTCCCGGCCTCGACACCGTGAGCATCGCCTTGCCGCCCAACGCTTCCGTGGTGGCCTTTGTTATGCACTACGGGCCACACGGCGAGGCTGTCGCCGGTCCCTTGTCAGCCTTCCGGGCGACGACCAAGGCCCCACCAAGGCCCAAGCGCCCCAAGGTCAATCGTACTGAGGAGAGGACGCCGGCATGAACCAACCACCCTGCGACATCTGCCCGCACAGCAACAACGTCCAGCCGTGCGACCAGCCTTGCGTGTTCCTCATGGCGGTACTGCACCTACCAGGTGGGACGCCCAAGGTCGTCACCTCGCCGCGCTACACGGTGGAGATGTCTCGCCTGGGCGAACTGGTCGACAAGATCCCCGATTTCGGCAACGACATCGCCAACGAACTGCGCAACCAGCTGCAACTTCCGCCTGTCGCCAGTACGCTCTACGGCAAGGTGGAAATGGCCGGAGACACCAATGTCGATCAAACCAAGCCTGAGCCAAAATAAAGCGAACGTCGTCATCGTGGACGACTTTTTCGAGAACCCCAATGACGTGCGCAACTTCGCCACGGGCATGCCCTACGTCCGTGAGGACACGCGCTACAAGGTCCAGCGCTCGCAGGAGCGTTACCTCTTCTCCGGCGTCAAGGAACGCTTCGAGGCCCTGCTGGGCAAGAAGATCACGGTCTGGGAGGCCCACGGTTTCAACGGCGTCTTCCAGCTGTCGGTCAGCGGCGACAAAGTCGTCTACCACAGCGATCATCAGAGCTATGCGGGCGTGGTCTACTTGACGCCGGACGCGCCGCCACAAAGCGGCACGGTGCTGATCCGCTCGAAGGGTAACAAACTGCGCTGCCCCGAGGAGGCCGTGAAAGCGAACCTCTCGACCGAGCTAGCTTCGCGGCAAATGTACGGGGACGGTAACCCGGGCAAGCTGCTCGACCCAACTGCTTGGGAGATCGTCGACGTCATCGGTAACCGCTACAACCGCCTGGCCATCTGGAATGCCCGTCTGGCCCATGCGGGCATGAACTACTTCGGCAACAACATCAACGATGGAAGGCTAGTACAAATGTACTTCTTTGACTGTGGGTGATTTTCATGCTGACTTTGTGGGATACGAAAACGTGTACGACGTGTAAGAAAGAGAAACTGTCGGACCAGTTTCGTGTGGGGAGGCGAGACTGCGTCGAGTGCTCCAAAGAAAACTGTCGTGATTGGTACGCCAACAACAAGGAGCACGCTCGTCGCTATCACGCAAGCGCCGACCGAAGGGCGCGCTGTAAAACCACGCACCTGCTGCGCACCTATGGGCTCTCGTACGAAGACTACGAGGCCCTCGTCACGAAACAAAAAGGTCGCTGCGCTATCTGCCGCAAGAAGTGCGTTTCCATGTCAGCGTATCGCGGACTCCGTGGTGCGGACGGGTCTTCTTTCCGCGTCGATCATTGCCACAAAACTGGCAGGGTTCGTGGTCTGTTGTGCGTAGAGTGCAACATTGGACTTGGCAAGTTCAAGGACGACGCCGGTTTACTGAAAAAGGCGTACGAGTATCTGGAAAAGTAAAACGACATGCCTGACGTTATCAAACTGCACGACCTGGCTGGCAACTTCCTCTGCGAGGCCAAATTGTCTCCCAAGAAGAACAGGTCGTTGCTGCCCCTGATTGCCTGGTTCGATGAGGGCAGCAAGCGTCGGTATTTCTTGCAGCACCCACTGGCAGTCGAGAACTACCACGAGGTCGACTGCGTCGAAGACATGCTGCCCGTGGAGCCGCAACCATGCCAAACACCCTGACCTTTCGGGCGCACTGCTACGAGGAGTCGTGCGACCTGGGCGGTGTCGAGTACACCTGCCCCGCGTGCGGCAAAGACGACACGGACTACGACGATCTGTGGTGGAAGCGCGACGAGTATGTACAGCCGGGCGGCTGGATCGACTTCTGTTGTTCCAGTTGCGCGCGGCGTATCGTCGCTTTCTACGAGGACGGCGACATGGTCCTTTACGACGCCGTGCAGGTGCGTAAAGACTGGTGGGAGGGCGCAGTGGATAGCGGCGCTGACTTGCGTTACCTGCTCAGAAAGATTCAAAAGACCACGCCGCCTGGCGCGGAGCTGCGAAAGGACAACATCGTGGAAGTACAACTGATAAGCCGGATTGGTACGCCGCTGGGCACTGCCGAAGTTCTCAAGGATGCAACCGAAGGCGGTTTGGCCAGGCGCGTCCTTATCGTCGAGAACGTCAAGGGCGAGGTGCATCGCTGTTTCGAGCCCACCGAGGATAAACTGGTCTACAAGGAAGTCGATTTCGAGGAGATCAAAATCACGCCGCGCGAAGCGCCGAAGAAGGTCTGAGGTCCGCGCGGTTGCAGGCCGGTCGGCCAGCGCAAACAAGGAGGTTATCATGTCCGGTCAGAACCTGTACGGGTCGTTCGGCAACACGATCCAGGTCAACCAGGGCGGGTTGTTCGACGAGATCCAGCACACTCAGGGGGGTCACCCCCACATCATGCAGTACCTGTGGACCAAGTATTGCAAGTACCTCCAGGACCAGGTGCAGGCGCGCCAGGCGAAAGGTTTGCCGTGCCTGAGCCTGTCCGAAGCGCTCCGCAAGGCCCCGGCGCTTGGCTTCGTTACCTGGGCCGCCGAGTTCTTGAAGGACTGTCGGCCTGTGCAAGCCTTCTTCGTCGACGAAAATCAGGGGCTGATCCTGGAGAACAATGACTGCGTCTGTATCTCTCCAGGCGTTCCTGTCCAGGGCACCATGCAGGACAGTGGTGCGGTTCAGGTCACGGAAGGCAGAAGTCGTGAGGGCAGTGAAGGCGTCATTCAGACGCCAGCCCTCAGAATCTAAAAGCCACTATTTGAGGAACACATGGCAGCCAAGCAACCGCAGCAGGAGCTTCACGAAAACCTCGTGGTCCTTCTCCAACACCTGTTCCATCAGAAGTTCTGTCCAGCCGAGGAGATCGACGCGCAGAAACGTGCGCACATCATGCCAGTCTACTTCTACGGCTGGCTGGATAAGCACATGAACATGATGAACGCCGAAGAGGAGTGCGCCGCTGCCGGCGTCTCGCTCGACACCTGGCATGTGCTGGAGGAGATCGTCAACTCGGGCGTCGCCGTCGAGCGCACTTTTCAGGTGTGGTACACCGTCGTCCTGGCGCACCGCCCGCAGCCGAAGGTCGACCTCGAACGCTGCACGGTCACCATGCAGCTGCACTACGCGGACGGTACGATCACGCCGATCCAGGTCATGCTGGACCGGCGCTTGATCGAGGGGCCTGGGTTCACGGACGGCTTGATTGCGGCCCAGCTGACCAGGCACATGCAAGCCTTCATCAGCGAGATCTTGGAAAGCGGTCTGGACGGTCTGCGCAAGAAGGGCAAGAACTATCGCGGTGGGACGCCCGAAGACCCCTTCGAGGTCATGATGGGCCTCATGCTCAAGCACATGATCCCCAAACTCCAGCCCGAGTACCGGCAGCCCGTCGAAGACTATGTGCGCTACGCTCAGGCGATTCTGCGCCCGGTCGTGCCGCCCGAGATGATCGCGCACTTCGAGCGCGAGAAGGCCAAGTCGGAGCCCCAGCCCGAAGGTCCAGCTCGGGGCGGCTGGGACGTCTAGGGGTAGCGTAAGCCCTGGCGATTGACGATAATACGGGCATGGCTTATTCACGGAGGAACGCCATGCCCGTACTGCCTGCGAACTTCTTCACCCGGACGGAACTGCAACGGCTGCTCGTCCGCGCCGATGAATTGCTGCACGCGACCCAGGACGGCGAACTGGCCTACTGCTTGCGTCAGCTGCTCACCGGCGCCGCGAACCTCGACGGCGTGCTGGCCGAATTGCCTGTCACGCCGCATCCCGTCAACAAGGCTCTGGAGAACCCGAACAACTGGGCTTCGGCCTGGGTGGGCGGGTCTTGCTCCGTTCACACGCACAAGGGCCGCTTCCGCATCGAGTACGGTCAGCAAGTCCTCAAGCGGCCCAATGGCGACGTTATCGGTACGAGTCGCTACCGCATTCGCATTGGCGATGGTGAGGATGCGGAAGAGTACACGTCCTGCGACCGCACCAACCTCCGCAACGTGGCCTTCTCTTACCTGAGCAAGTTCGAGGACACGCCGGCCGACAACGTCCGTGACGTACTGCTCAGGTTGTTCGGAGCGCACCCGCGCGACGACGAGGGCATGGTGGACGCGCTCGCCGAACTACCCAAAACCAAGGAGGGTTCGTAGCCATGCCGTTCAAGTCTAAGGCCCAGAAGGGCTGGATGTTTGCCAATCACCCCAAGATGGCTGAGCGCTGGGCTCACCACACGAAGGACATTAGCGCGCTGCCCGAACGTGTTGGCAGCAAGGAGAAGCAGTCGATGGACCAGATCGCTGTCCTCGCCCGGCAGGCGGCCGAGTCTCGCTACGTCGAGAAGCTCGCCGCCGACACGGAAGTCACTCCGAGCCTGATTCGGCATTTTGCCGGCCAGGTCAAGTTGAGCCCGCTGGCCTTCTGCAAGCTGGCTTACGCGAACCCCGACCAGTACGTCACGTTTCTCAAGCTGGCGACCGGCGTCAAATTGACGCCGCAGCAGGTCAAGCACGCTGCCGGCGCGAACAAGCTGGTGGAGTTGCTGCTCAAGGCCAAAGGCGCTGTCGGCCAGGGTGCCAGCGCTGCTGGCGGTATGGCCAGTAAGGGCCTGGCCGCAGCTTCGCCCATCGCCAAGTCGACGCCCGGCAAGATCGGTGCGGGCGTGCTGGGCGCGGGTGGTATCGGTGCAGGCGCTTATTCGCTGCTGGGCAGCGGTGGTGCGCCTGCTGGTCCCACGGAACAAGCGGCCAACCTGGGCTCGCAAATGTCGCAGCCGGCGGCGGCTCCCAAGGCCATGCCGCAAGCACCTTCGGGTAGCGCGCAAGGACCGAGCGCGGGCAGCGGTGGTGGCGTCGATCCCAAGCTGCTGGCCCTGGGCGGCGGCGCCGCTGCGCTGGGTCTGGGCGGTTACGCCCTGGCGCGGCGGCGCAAGCAGGAGAAGATGTCCAGGGACGAACTGGTCCGCGATGTCGTGCGGCGCGTGCTGGTGAAAAGAGCAGCGGCGACGATCAAGACGGGCGCGGCCAAAATCCTCAGTGCGCACCTGAACGAAGTGGCGGCGCTCATGCCGCTGGAGAAGAGTGCCGCGGTGCGCCAACTCCAGAAAGCCGTCGCCGAGGGCAAACCGCTCAGCCAGGCTATCAAGCTGGCGTTCCCGCTGCTGAGCGGTGAACAGCGCGGCATCATGGCGGTGAAGCTGACCAAGGCAGCGACCGAGTGGTTCACGCGCAAGACTGCCAACGTGAACTGTGGCCCGAGCAGCGGGGCCATGCCGACGCAAACGATGCAGACGTTCAACGGTCCCGCGGCCCAGGGCATGGACCAGCTGAGCAAGATGGCCGAAGTCGATCCGATGGCCACCGGGATTGGTGCGGGTGGCGGCGGTTTGCTCGGCGGCATGGCCGGCAAAGGTGTGGGCAACTTCATGGCCAACAGCGGCCAGAGTATGCTGCGGCAGGGGATGCGCAGCAATGCGGGCAGCATGATGCGGGCTGGCCGGGCGCGCGTCAACGGAGCGGGTAAATGGGCTCCGATCCTGGCGTTGCTCGGCGCTGGTTTGGGTGGCGGGATCGGCGCTTCGGCGGGCGGGAAACCGTCGATTCAGCCGACGCCGCCTGGCATGGTCGGTAAAGGTTTCGGTGGTGCTGCTGGCGCCTTGCAGCAGCAGCCCTAGACGTCTTCCGTTTTGTCCCCCAAACGGGTAAGGTCGTGACCGCGACCAAATCAGTCACGACCTTACCCGTTCAGCCCAGCAAAGGAGAATCACCATGATGAACCGTCGTGAAGCCTTGAAAGCCGGCCTGGCGAGTTTGCTGACGGCGCTGAGTCCGTTCAAGGCCGCTGCCGATCCTGTTGTGGAAGCGTATGTCGCCAATGGTTTCGTGAACGAGGAACGGGTAGGCGACGATCTGATCGAGACGTACGCTTTCACCCGTGGTGTGCTCTTGGTCGGCGACATGACTCCTGGCTTGCTGGTCGCCGATGGTTCGTTCAGCGTGACTGTGCGCAAGGTGCAGCCCCGTTGTGATGTCAGCGGCTTGTTCACGCATCTCCTGGGTCCGTATCCCATCATGCAGGCCACGCATGACATCTTTGGCGACTGGGAGCGCTCGAAGACGAGCTTCTGGCGTCTGGGCCTGCTCAAGACGGACAAGACCTCGGTGTGGTTCAAGATCTCAAAACCACTTTTTACCCAGATCGGCGTGAGCGTGGTGGCCCGGGTCAACAAACCGGGACAAACAGACAACCGGGGCGACGAGTTCGTGCCCCAATTCCCTGGCGACGATGGCACGATGATGGTGACGGAGTGGGCGAACTTCATGAGTTGCGAAGAACCCAAACTCTGTCCAGCACCCAAGGATTATCAAATCCCGGGAGCACGCTAACGTCGCAGCCGGTGCAAGAGCGCCCGCTAACTCAAGAAAGTCACGGAGGACGCTATGAACCCAGCAGCCGCTCCAGGCCCCGTTATCAACAACATCAACGGCGGTATGGCCCAGCAGGGTCGGTTCTCGGGCATGTTCGGCATGCACCCGGGTTTCAACTTCATGGCGGCGACGCAGCACGCCCAGCGGAACCCAAATGCAGCGGCTCACCCGACGATTCCGCAGCAGGGTATGGCCACAGCGGGTGGAGTGCAGCAGGCCCTGCAAAAGGCGAGTTTCGCGGCGCGGGGAGATTACCTGGACGACGTGCTTTTCGAGCTTTGGGAGGGGCAGAAGCGGGCGGAAGCACAGACAGCGGGGTCGATGGCGGCCGGAGCGAGCGCAACTGCGCCTGCGGGTGGCCAAAATGGTGGGCAGCAGCCGAACAGGTCGACGCGGGGCATGATGGGTGGCGGTTATCGCGGTGCGCGCGGTGGTGGCGGGCAAAACCACGGAGTCGTGGGACAAACCAGCGGGCCGCAACCGCTCGTGGGGAACGTGAACCCACTCGGGCAAATGGGCAATCCGATGGCTACCGCCGCCCGACAAGGCATGGCGAGCCTCGCCCCCCGCCCCTTTGGGGGGACAATGGCCCCACAGCCGCTAAAAATGGCGATGATGGTGCCCGGTCCTGGCGGCATGGCTCCGAACCCAGGCGCCACGGCCCCCATGCCGCCGCCTCCGGGGCCTCCGGGCATGGCTGCGCCTGGTGGCGGTGGGCCGCTGCCGCCGCCTCCTCCGAATGGCGGCGCACCGATCCCCGGACAGCCTCCGGTCGACCCCATGACAGGCCAACCGATGGACCCTGCTGCGATGGGCGGCGGTGCGCCTCCGGGGCCTATCGACCCCATGACGGGACAACCTGTGCAGGCTCCAATGGCCTCGCCGCCGGCTCCGCCGTTGCCTGCTAACCCGCGGCCTGCGCAAGCCTCGCCCAAGGACAGCCAACAGGCCCAGCGGGAGGCAAACATGCTGCGCATGCTGGAGCAAAAACAGCAGTCGGAGGCATCTGCGACCCCGCAGGACGCCAACGATGACATCCAGGCGCAGAGCATGGCTTTGGCCAAGACGGCTGAGTCGCCTGGTATGCGGATGATGCGTGAGAACCACAACCGCATCACGCTGGGCGTGCTGGGCGAAGACCTCCGCCGCAAGTACGGTATGGGGCCGTTCTCCAAGCGTGCCTCCGAGAGTGATTCGTTCTCCGACATGAACGAGGACGATACGTTGGGCAGCCCCAAGGCCATGAGCAAAGGCTGGCAGTGGCGCTACATGAACAAGGACGTCGACGAGGGCCTCAGTCAGTGGTTGCCCAGGCTGTTCAAGAGCCAGCACACGCCTGTCAGTGAACTGCTGGCCTCGCCGGGCAAGCAGGGGCTGCTCGGCGGCCTGGGCGGGCTCGCGTTGGGTGGCGCCGGCGGTGCGCTGGGCGCCCAACATCTCGGTGCAAACCCGGTGCTCGGTGGTTTAGGTGGCGCCGGGCTTGGGGCGATCCTGGGCGGCCTCAGCGGCTATGGCTCGCGCCGCAAGAAGAATGACAAGCTGATCGACGCCATGCGTTTCATGCCGCCGGGAGCCACACTGGGCGAGATGGACCAGCTGGAGGCAGCCAAGAAAGCACCCAAGCCAGACCCCATCGCCGGCTCGGCGGTCCAAAAACTGGCTTTTGAGAAATTCGCCCAGGCGCTCAAGCAGAGCATGGAGGTCGAGCAGGCTGTCCCGCTCGGTCTGGCGGGCGTGGGCGCTGGTGTTGGTATGTTCGCTGGCGGTGCCCAGGGACGCGACCTGGCCCAACGGAACATGCAGGCCCAACTGCCCGGTCAGATCGAGGCCGCACGGCTCCAGCACCGCAACTCGATGAACCAGGGCCTCGACAAGATGTACGGCCGTGGCCTCGACAACTGGGCGAAGCGGCGGGCGGGTATCCTCCAGGAACGCATGGCCATCGGCCCGGACGGCAATTTCAAGGTGCCGCGTCCGGCGGGGAATGAGGGCTGGGAGCGGATGCGCGATCAGCATGGGCAACTCGCGGCTTCGGGGCCACAGCTGCGCCAGGGTTTCAATCCGCAGCAGGCCGCAGCCGCCAAGCAGAAGTTCCTGGCTTCGGGGCAGGCTCAGCAGTTCATCCAGCAGCAACGTGGGGCCTGGCAGAACCAGCTGGGACGCATGCAGAGTCAGGCACCTGGACAGGTTGCCGCGGCCGGGCGTCGGGGCATGCTGCGCGGTGGTTTGGCGGGCGGTTTGGGCGGCCTGGCTGTGGCGAGCGCCCCCATGCTCATGGGCATGTTCGGTGGTAAGCAGGCCGAGGATGGCAGCATCTATCTGGAGAAGCAGGCCAAGGAGGTCACCTACACGGACCCCAAAACGGGCAAGCAGGTGACGACGGACCATGAGGCCCTTGGTAAGAAATGCGCGGAGATGCTCTACAAGACCGTCGACGACGGGGACACGCAGCTTATCCACGCCGCCATGCTCGATCACCTGCTGCGTCTCAATAAGCGCTCGGCTGATGCCGAGCGTGACACAAACTGCCCGCTCTGCGGCATGCTGCACGAGTTCGGGCTGGCGTGCAGCACCAAAAAGGCCGAGCAAGAGGATACCAGTCTCAAGTCGCCCAACCGCAGCGCCTCGGGCGAGAGCAAGGGCCTGACCTTCGCGCACCGTGCGGACGATCACGCCACGGGTCCAGCGGCCTGGCAGAGCATCGACCGTTTCCTCTCGAAAGACGTCACCGTGAAGACGGACCCCTACAAGGGCAAGCACGGCGGCACCAAGAAGGACACGGTCAACTACAAGCTCGCCGCCCTCAGTGGTGTCGAGTCGGGCTTGCTGGGCCTCAAGGGGCGCCTGATGCAGCCAGGCGGTTGGCTGGATGAACTCATGGATGCCCAACGCAGCCCCGTTCAAGCGGGCGGTTCGACCTTTGGTACGCTGCCCAAACTCAAGCCACCCGATCTCAAGGGTTTGCTGGGCAAGCTCACGGGTGCTGCTCCCGCTGCGCCCACGGACGCGCCTGCGGATGCGCACCTGGCGCCGTTGCCGGTCGCGCTAGCCGGTGCGGGTATTGGTTTGGGCGGTGCCGGTCTGGGCTATGGCCTGGGCAAGCTGATGGGTAAGAAAAAGGAGGAACCCGAGAAGAGTGGGGCGGACGCTTTGCGGGAACTATCGCTGAGCCCGGCAGCCGTGGGCTTCTTCGACTACTGCGACCGTTTGGGCCTCGACGCGACCCAGGTCAAACAGGCTGTCGACGTGGCGTGTGCCAAGTTCCCCGAAGCGGAAGGAGAACTGCGTCATGGCCTCGCCAAGCGAGCCCAGGCGCAGGTGCCCTTTTGCCTGGAGAAACAGGCGAACAAGTTGCGTGGGATGCTGAACGCCGGCAAGAGCGCCTGGGGCTGGATGCGCGGGGCCAAGCCCGTCATGGCGCAGGGCCTCCAGACCGCTCCGGTGACCAGGGCGACAGCTTCACCATTGGTGCAGCAGGCGGCGCAACTGCGGCAGGCGACGCCTGGCCTGGGCGTACAGCAGGCGATGGCGCAGGCGCGCTCGCAGCAGCCTGGCATGCAGGGCGTCTTCAATAACTACATGCGCGGTGCCACGCCCTACTCGGTGGCTTCGTCGGTCGGCCAAACGGCGATGGGTGGCCTCGGCGGTGCTTTCGCTGGCGAAGAACTGGGCCTACCTGGCGGTGGTTGGACTGGGGCCGCAGCTGGTGCGTTGGCCATGAACCCGATGGCCCGGCGCTTCATGGCCAGGAACCCCAGGAGCCTGGCTCAGCCCTTCATGCGGGGCGGGCAAGGAGCCATCGGCGGCGGTTTCGCCGGCAGCGCGATCGACCAGACAGCGGGTGCTCTGGGTTACGACACCAACGGGCGTTTCGCTCAGGCCGGTGCCGGGTTCGGTTTGCTTGCTGGCGGCGGACGCGGCCTCGCAGCCATGCGTGTCGCTCGCCACGGTGCGTTCTTGCCGGGCGTGATGGCGCAGGCGTCCAAGATGTCGGGACCAGCGCGTGCGGACTTCTTGGCCAAGAACATGAGCATGGCGGGCCAGGTCAACTCGCTGGGCGCCAAGGCTACGCAGGGCCTGGAGCAGTTCGCGCGTGGTTCAATGGCTCCCCTCACGGGCGTCGGCAAGACGGGCTGGAACCTGATGACGGGGGCCAAGAACCCGTTCAGCAGTGCCTGGAAGGGTGCGGTTCCGGGCACTCGTCTGGGACGCATTGGCGCTACCGTGGGCGGCGTTGGCATGGGCGCCACGGCGCTGGGCATGGGCTCGGAGTACCTCCATAACCGATTCAGCAACGCGGTCGATGAAAAGCTGGGCGACGTCTACAACCAGGCCATGCCGCAATTCCAGGATGATGCGGCGGGCTTCCTCGACCAGTACATGCAGAGTCGGGGTCTGATGAACGAGCAGGGCCAGTTCGATCCCATGCAGACGGTCAACCGCAACGGCGGCATCATGGGCAGCATGATGCAGGGCAGCGACAAGATCTTCCAGGGCCTGGGCATGGACCCGAGTCGCATGAGCCCCATGCAGAAGATGATGATTATGGGCGGCGCACTCGGCCTGGGCGGCGGGGCAATGGGCGGTTCGCCGGGCGTGGCAGGCGCAGGCGGCCTTGCCATGATGGGCGGGCTTCTGCCTACACTGATGCAGGGTCAGGGGCAGGGCGGACAACGCTATTCGGGCTACAACCCGATGCAGCAGCAGTCGGCCCCTGGTTACGAAGGCCAGGCGCCTGGACAGAACCCGAACTCCCCACAGGCCCGCAACGAATGGCTGCACCAGCAACAACTCCAGCAGGGAGGTTAAGATGGCAAGCACTGGCGATCTGGCGCGTCGACTCTTCCGCCTGCGCACCAAGCGGGCCAGGCTCGAATGCCAGATCAGCCAGTTGGCTGCCCGCATAGCCAAGAAGCGTCAGCCGGGCGAACCGCGTCCGCGCTGGGGGAACTGTGCCAAGGCGAAATAGCATGGCCGCTTTCTACCTGGCTTGTGTCCTGGCCTGTGCCGACGAACGCGAAGGGGTTCGGCACCAGGCCAGCTATTGCCTCCAGCGAGGCGGATGGCATAGTCTGGGCCTTGTATTGTGGGGCACGCAGCACCCGGACCCGGAGGTTCGGCAACGCTGCCACGCGATCCTCGATCCGTATCTCTCACCGAAGAAGTAAGGAGACACCGATGCGCAACCCGACCTGGATCGTCACTCTCACCTTCGCCCTGGTCATCGCGGGTTATCTGGGCCTGGTCATCCTCGCGGAGGACGCGGCCAAAGGGGTCTATGCGGCCGGCATCGACAAGACAGCGGTGCAGGAGCCCGAGAAGATCGGCCCGCCCAAGGCGTATCAGCCCGAGCCAGGCTACTACATCTGCACGGGCGGTCAGGAGCACAAGCTCTACGAGATGGTGCTGACGATCAAAGAGAGCCCGGCCAAGCGTGGTGTCTACATCGTGCAGTGGTCGAACACCTACACGGGCGTCGGCCGCATGGAGGGAGACACGTTCATCGTGGGCTGGAGCGGCAACGGTTGTACCGGCTTTACCACCTACAAGGGCGTCTGGGATACCGAAACCAAGAGGCACCGCTGGGAGGGCAAGCAGCTGTTCATCCCCTCGGATGGTGAACTCTACCCGGAGAAGTTGGAGTACCTACGGCCCTTCAAGGTCTTGAAGAAGGAGCGGGAATAGGCCACCGCCTGGGTAGACTGCTGCTGTGGCGATCCCTACGAGTTCGTGGACCGCGACCCCTATACGCAGTGCCTGGTCGTCAAGCATAACCTGAGCCGCGTGGCCTGGCTGCCGGCTAAGCTGAGCACGGTCGGCCAGGCCCTGCGGTTCAAGCGGGACGACGGCAGCTGGGATGATGGCTGGAAGGTACTGGCCGCTTACCAGACGCTGCCTGAGTATCAGATCCCAGAGGGCCGGTTGACCAAGGCATGCAAGCGGAGATGACCATGCAGAACGACAACCGCAACCCGTACATCACAGGGCCACGCTACCGCTGCATGCACGACACGCCCGCCCCCAGGCGCTCTCGCTTTTTCCACCCCGAGGCGGATGGTACGCCGCGCTGTTTCCCCTGGCGCTGGCTACTCTGGGCGCTGCTGGCCCTGCTCGTCGTCGTGCTGCTGAGCCTGGGCAAGGCGCACGGTCAGGAGCCGCCGGCCGATCCCGACGTACCGAAGATCAAGATCGCCCAAGAACACCGCGTCGCCAACCGCACGGACCACGGCATCTGCTGGTTCTGCTCGGCGGAGATGCTGGGCAAGCACCTGGGCATCATGCCGCTGCATACGCTCACCGAGCGGGTCGTGCAGACAGGCGTGGGCCTGCGTGGTGGGGCTACCGTGGAAGCGGTCGATCACTGGGTCAAGACCCTGGGCGTCAAGCCGCGCGTCAACCCGCACGGACGTAGCCAGGAAGGCGTGCGCTGGTTGCAAGCACAGCTGGATGCGGGCTTGCCCGTGGTTGTGAGCTACTACGATGGTCGCTACAAGGACGGCAGTCGAGCGACTCATGCCGTGCTGCTGACGCACATCACGCGCCAAAAAGTGGCTTTTGGAACTGGCCAGGACTACTCGGTCCATTACGTCGATCCCAACGGCATGAAAGACCAGCGCTACAACTGGGCCTGGTTCTGGGACGCCTGGACGGGCAGGGCCTACACCTTCGACCCCCGCGAGCAGCCGCCGCAGTTCGTGCAGGCTCCGCCTATGGGCGATCCGCGGCGACCTCTGGTGGCCACGCATTGCGTCAAGAAGATCGTCCACCCCGACGTGCAAGCGCGTATTCAGCGCTACGTCAATCCGCCTCTGGAGATCCGCCAGCAGCAGGTGCCAGGCACGCCGACGCACCAGCTGCCCTACAAGACGGACCAGTACGTCAACGCGGTATTCAACGTCAAGCTGGCGAGCAACCAGGACATCAAGGACGGCGTTATGCGGCCTGACGATCAGTTCCGCTTTGGCTGCTACACCTACCACGGGCACGACTACTTCTCCGAGTACAGGCAGGCGACTGGAGCGAAGAAGTAATGGACCAGCTGCTAATGACCCTCGGTATCGTTCTCTACGGGGCGCCGGCTGCGACCTTGTGGGCTGCTGTGCTGGCCTTCGTGCTGCTACCACCCGGCCTGGGTTGGCTGCTTGCAAAGGTGTTGCCATGAAGCGTTGGTTACTCGGCCTGGCGATCCGGGCGACGTTGCTGTACCGTTTTGTTCTGGAGGCGATCAAGGGTTGGTTCGGGAGGTGAGCCGTGGCAGAGACAAACGGGCATCTGAATGGGCACCAGAACAACGGTTTCCCCGCTCGGCCAGTGCCGACCGAGGAACTGAACTTCACGGCTTTCCCGAAAGATCATCGTCGGCTTATCCCTGGCGAGCACCTGGAGGCTGGTGACCTGGTGCGCGACTGCACCAAGCGGAAGACGCCCTGGCGCCCTGTCGGGGCGCATCGGCTCGGCCGCGAGGTCACCTACACCCGTTTCACCTACGCCCGCCCACTGACCGGCTCGAAGCCGCCCATGTGGCTGATCCACAACTACATGTTCGGCCTGGTGGCCTTCGTGATTGAGGAGTCGTGGTTGGTCGAGTCGCTGGCCACGGACCAGTTCACCCGCAAGCGTTGCCAGGCGTGCGGCGGCAGGGGCACGATCAACGAGCAAGTCCTCGCCGACATGGAAGAGGACGGTGTCGAGATCGTTAAGCCGCCACGCGACTATGTCCACTGCGAGGACTGCCCGGTCCAGGCGTTCTCGTGTTCGCTGATGATGTTCGAGGATGCGTTCGACACTTACCTGCGGACCTACGGGGTCAAGTTCCACGAGGAGCCGCAGAGCACCTGATCCGCGAAGGGAGTTACCCATGCTTATCAATCGTCGTGAGAGCCTGGTCGGCATGCTAGCCGGCATCGTGGGCCTGCTCTTTGGTAAGGTGGCACAGGCCACCGTGGGGCGCTGGCGGGAGCGGGAGTCCGGCGGCTTCGTTAGCGCCAGCGGCTGGGGTATCAACTACAATCAGCGCTTCTTCGACCGTCAGGTTGGTACCCAGAAGGAGTACAAGAGCGACTGGCCGGTCCTCAGCGTCTGCCACGACGGCTTCCTCTGGGGTCAGTGGTCTACGGATCATTTCCCGGTGAAGACGTGGTACGACTTCAACCAGGGCAAGTACGACAGCCCGCTCGTGCGCAAGCTGGCCGACCAGGTGGGCTACTGCCTGGCCCTGGACAAGGAGTTCATTTTCAACAGGCCGCGCCGGAAGTACCTGCGGCACATGTACAACACCGACCCGTTCGCCCGCATGGTCCTGGAGGCCGCTGCTGCGCATGACGAGGCATTCGCCGTGTGGCACGATATGACCCCGCAGGAGATGATGGAGCGCGCCGAGGCCGTTGCTTGGGAGATCATTCGCCTGCCGGCCGAAGCCCGCGAGCAGGCTATGCTGGCGCTCAAGCACCAGGTTTCCCCCGAGATGGTCTGCCTGGTGAAGTACAAGATGCGGAAGCTGTGGTACGACTCCGCGCTGTTCCGCTACCAGGAAGCCCTGACTCACGACTACCTCGTCCCGTTCAAAGTTATCTCGGCCTGACGGAGCGCTCGCTTCTGTGAGGATGGGCATCATGAAAGTGCTGTGCGTGTGCGAGCGGGGCAACAGTCGCTCCGTGTGCATGACCTGGCTGCTCAAGGATCACTACGGCGTGGAGGCGCTCGCCTGCGGTATCACGGCCATCACCGCGGACACCTGGCGATTGCTGTACAGTTGGGCGGACAAGGTCATCCTCATGCACGCTCCGCTCCGCAGGCACATTCCAGGCGGCGACCCGGAGTTGAAAATGGTCGTCTGCGATGTCGGGGCCGACGTGTACTGGGAGCCGCCGCACGCCGATCTAACCGATCAGTGTCGAAGTTTCATTGAGAGCCGCCTGGGCCTGGCCCGCGGCCGGTTTCTGGGGGGTAAAGCGCCGTGTGGCAGAACTTCCTGAACAACCTGTGGGCCTGGTTGGGCGCTGGCAAACCTGCACCGCCGCCGCCCAGGCCGCCAACCACGCCGGAACCGCCACCGCTCAATCCTGGCCAGGGCTTCGACGTGGAATTGCTGGACGCGCACAACCAGGCACGCAAGACCGCTGGGTTGCAGGCCCTGACTCTGCATGTGCAGCTGGACGCCGCCGCCCAGGCCCACGCGGACTGGATGGCCCGCAACCGCGACATGGATCACAATGAGACGCCGGGCACGCCGAGCTACTACGGCGTCGAGTTCGACGACCGCATTCGCAAAGCGGGCTACAACCCGCGCTCGGGCGGCGAGAACATTGCAGCCGGGCAACGCTCCGCGCAGCAGGTGTTCACCGCCTGGATGAACTCCTCGGGGCACCGCCGGAACATCCTCAACACGGTGTACTGGCACTGCGGCTTCGGGGCAGCCCGGGACCAGTACGGGAATCTCTACTGGTGCGCTGTTTTTGCCTCGCCTGTGCATCGTGCCAGGGTGCAAGCAACCTACCACCTGCCGCGGGCGTTGGTCCGGCGGGGGTAAGCGGGAGGACGCGCCGATGCGTCTACCAAGCCACGGAGGGCAGAGCCCGGTACGAGGCCGGTGCTCATGTGGTACGGAGATCGTCAACCTGGGCAGCAGGCGGGGCTGGTGTCCCACCTGCTGCCGGGTCCATACAGGGGATGGAACCCATGACTCGCGTGATGACACCGATAGTGAAGGAGAAGTTGTGGGGGGTGACGAGGCCGGTTGACATCAGCCCCACGCACGAACTGCACCATGCCACGATCAAGGCGGGCGGGTTCAGCAGCCAGCACTGTCACCACCGGAAGTTTAACGGCTTCTATGTCGTTTCCGGCACGTTGCTGGTACACTTCTATCGACGTAAGGGCGACGCAACCCCTTACGACACTGGACGGGCAGAAGCTGGCAGCAGCGTCATTGCCGTCTGGGACGAATGGCACCGCTTCGAGGCGGTGACCGACGTAGAGTTGATTGAGTGGTATTTCAACGACCACGTCGACCCCACCGACATCGAGCGTTACGACGAGGGGGGTCTGACGCCGCCCTCAGAGGACGCAACACAGCCATGTCCAACCTCTTCGACGTCACCGAGCAAACCAAGCAAATCGCCGAGTTCGTGAAGGCGTTGCCGCCCAGGCTGCTCACGCACGATCCCAAGAGCAGGCCCGTGCATGTGCCGCAGGCCGTGGCCTACTACGTCAAACCCACGGACGAGGTCCGGGCCATCCCTTGCCCGCCGTGGTTGGAGGAGATGGCCGCGGCCATCCGACGTAACGACGTGGAGGTCGCCGCTGCCCTGGTGCCGCTGACCAAGCCGGTGTTCAGCCGGCTCGCCGCGCACGTCATGGGTGATAACCCACCCGGCGAGTTCCATGAGTCTACCGACTTGCTCGCTCACATCCGGTCGGTCAACCCGAAGTTGCGTATCAGTCCCGTCAGCGGCGTGAAGCTCGACATCGACAAGGACGAAATGGACGGGCACGCTCTGGGCATGTTTTTCCTGCCGATCTTACGGCTGGCCCAGACCCTCGACAGGACAGCCCGCGACGTGGCCGACAAGGCAGCTAAAGCCGGCGGCAAGGGCCGCTACAAGATGTACTACTCGGGCATCGAATACTTCGTGACCCGCGAGGCGTTCCTGGTGACCGCCTATCCCTGGACGCATATTGTCGGTTGGGGGGAATAATGGCCGAGCACCTGCCAGCCACGTTGCAGGAAGCCTTTCAAAGCACGAAGGATCGTATCGCCGACCGCATCAAGTCCTCGTTTGTGGAGTTGATGCCAGACGAACTCTGGAAGTCGATGGTGCAGAAAGAACTCCAGTGGTTCACCACGGAGCCACCGCGCAACTACTACGACAAGGAAACGGTGGCACCGCTGCGGGGCATGATCCGCGAGGCCATCCGCGCCAAGATCAAAGAGGACATCGTCGCGGAGATCGGCAAGCCTGAGTACGAGGCCATTTTCGGGGGGACTGCGCTGCGCCCCGGCGAGGCCGTGCGGGACATCATCAAGGAGTTGTTGCCGGAGATGGTGGTGGCCATGTTCCAGGGCGTCGTCCACGCATCCGTCGACAAGCTGCGGCAGGAACTGACCAGGCACGACTAAGTATCGCCTCAACGCGGAGGGACCACCATGACGGTCACGCAACCCAGAAAGAAGTACATCGGCTACGCGGTACTGTACCGCAACGCGCCCAGGCACAAGGGCATCGACATCTTCCTGCGGGTGATGAACGAACGCGAGGGCCTGGCCGAGCAGCGCACGGCCAACTTGTGGGAGGCTACTACGTTCTCCGAGGAGGAGGCCGCACGCTGGTTGGAGAGGTATCCGCGTGCCAGCGACGCGCACCTGCCTGGCGAGATCGTGCCGGTCTTCGAGGAGACGACCAGGACGCTTACGCCGCCGGATGGTCCGAAGCGCCCAATTGCCATGCAAGTGGATACTGTGTTCGCGGCGTCGGGAAAGAAAGCGAGTTGACCGAACGGCCGGGCAGAGCCCACGGAGGGGCCAATGATCCGGGACGTTGTGGAGAAAGTGAGCGAGCTTCGAGACAAGCCGTGGTTGATCCTGGGCAAAGGTCCAAGCCTGGATCTCCGCGGCTGTTTCGACCTCGACGATTACCATGTCTTCACGCTCAATCACGCCTGCAAGGTCCACCGGGCTACAGCAGCCCATTTCACGGACCTGGAGGCCCTCCACGATTGCTGGGACGACTTGATCGTGGTGCAGGGAGTGTCGCTTCCCTATGTACCGAGCCTGGTGATGCCGTGGGTGCCACACCGGGACATGGGACCAGGACACTTCAACCTTTCGGAACTTATCCAGGAAGGGGTGGAACCACGCCTGCGGTTGCTCTCGGATATTGATCGGCTGTGGTCGTATAACTCGACCCGGGTGCCCACTAGCCGGTGGCATAAGAGCCTGACGCCGGTGCGGGTCCGCTACTTTTCGGCGGTGGCAGCTTTCAATATCCTGGGCCTGGCTGGCTGTAAGCGCGTGTACAGCTTGGGCGTCGACGGCGGCGTCAAGTACGCCAAGGGTTTCGACCCGCGCCACTGTCTGGCGAACGGACGGACGAGCTTCGACATACAGTTCAAAGAGATCACGGCGACGCTGGAGCGCCATCGCATGACTTGGACCAACCTGGCTGACAAAGTGTGAGGTGCTGTATGAAGCTGCGTGCGAATGTCACCGTGGCTAACGGTAACACGATTACGACCGACTCTGTGGAGTCGGTGAGCGACCTGGCGGAGAAACTGCGAGGCCAACCTGCCGAGGACGTGACGCTGGTGCTCACGTTCGATAAACTGAGCGAGGCCCTGGTCCTAGCCCGCGAACTGGCGAGCGGTTTGCCGGTGATCGCGGAGTGTTTTGCGCATAAACCGCCCGAATAACGAGGAGGCGTTCAAGGATGAACATTCGCGCTGCTATAACCTTGCCCAACGGCAATGTCGTGCAGACTGGCAACTGCCAGTCCTGTGCGACCCTGGCGGAGCGCCTGCGCGGCTACGCAGCCGTCAAGGTCACGCTCCAGGTCGAGTTCGAGAGCCAGGAAGACACTAAACAACTCCAGCACGCTATGCCCGTGCTGGCTGACTGTTTCGGCCCGCCCAAGGATCGCTAACATGCCACTGGAGATGATCCCGCGCACCGTGGAATACTACTACCTGCTACGGCACTTGGTCGCAGGCAGCGTGGTCAAAGCCAGGGATCGGCTCTGGACTGTCGAGCGCTTCGACTGGTCCAAGGGCCGGTTCTCTGCGCCTGTCTGGGTGGCCGGCTACACGCCACAGGGTAAGCTGGAACGCTTGGTCGTCCGCCTGCCGGAGATCACCGATGTCATGGTGCCGGTCGACCACCAGATCCCCGGCGGCCAGATTGACCCCTGCTTTATTGACCAGGTGCCTCCGCATGGCTAAGATCGCCCGGCGATGTTACCATAGCGATATGGAGGCAAGGACCATGACTGAGCAAGAACAAGAGATCGCGCGACTGCGGCAGTGGGTGGCCGATTTGCAGAGCGGCATGTACGTCAACTGCGTCTATTGTGGGCACAACTACGGCCCCAAGGACAAGGTGCCCTGCACGATGGCGGATGCGCTCAAGCAGCACGTCGAGCAGTGCCCCGAACACCCCCTGAGCAAGCTGCGGGCGGCGACCATGCAGGTGCTGCGCGACGTGGGCGGCTTCATTGCAGCAGCTGATAAGCTCTACCTGTGGGACAAGAAGTTCCCGCGCGGCTTGATGTTGCAGATGGGGGAGTCCGGGCGCAAGTGCCGTGAGTTCTTGGGTCCGCACCACCTGGCGGACCTGACCAACGACCCGACCGTAGCCGCGGTTATCCGCAAGGCCCTGGCCCCGGTCGACAACGCTGCCGAGATCGAGGAACTGCTGCGGTAGCCTAAAAGCCACTTTTGAGAAGCTCCAGGGAGGGAACGATGGCTGTACGGAACACCGCCGAGAAGATCAGGGTTTTCATCGGCACGGAGCCCAAGACCGAGATCGCTCGCCGGGTGCTGGAGTGCAGCATCATCCGCCGCACGGAGATGAAGGTGGACTTCGTCCCCATGATCGGCAAGGACTGGGAGTACAGCACTCAGGGCATCCAGGTAGGGACCGGGTTTAGTCTGCGGCGCTGGATGATTCCGGCCTACTGCAACTGGACTGGCCGGGCGATCTACCTGGATGCCGACCAACTGGTGTTCGGGGACATCTGGGACTTGTGGACCAAACCAGAACAACTGGGCAAGCCGCACCAGTCGACGTACTGCACCTACCAACCCGACAAGTTCAGCAAGGAGCCGTGGCCCCAGACGTCGGTCATGGTTATCAACTGTGACGCGGCCAAGCAGGAGTGGGGCTGGCAGCTTACCCAGGTGCTGGACTACCTGCGGAAGTCGCCCAGCCGGGAGGTCTACACCAACTTCATGCACTTGATCGCCGACAAGAAGTGGTGGACGACGCAACCGCCTGGGCAGATCGAGACGCCGTGGAATCATCTGTGCGCCTTCCAGCCCGGTAAGACGAAGCTCCTGCACTACACCAAGGAACCCGAACAGCCCTGGTACAAACCCGACCATCCGCTGGCCGCTCAATGGAAACTCGAACTCTCTGTCGCCATCAGTGCTGGGTACGTCACGGAAGACATGCTCAATGCCGCCCTGGCCAGGTGGGACGTCAAGGAAGACTGGCGACCGACCAACGGCTTGCACCCCGACTACGACCGCTTCCGCCCCAGCGTCAGCGCAAGCAAGAACGGTAACATCCTGGCCAAACGTAAGAAGCCAGCAACTCAGGAGAAAGCATGAGCAACAAGGACGACATCATCAGTCCGGTAACGGTTGGCGCGCCGGGCATGACACCAGCCGAGATCCAGGAGGCCATGCGGCAGGCGATGGCTGGACCCGCAGACCAGGTTTGCTGTGTCATCGAACCCGGGCGCCTCGGGGCTGAGGGCAGCGACGGCAAGCCGCTCGAACGCCCTGGCCTGATGCTGGACGACCGGGCGTACGTCACGCCCATCGACCAGTCCAAGGGTGCGTACCTTGACGGCCGCTATCACCCGGAGCCGCAGTTCCTGCACACGGCACCGGCCACGTCGGCCATGACCAGGCTGGTCCGCCAGGCTCAGGTCGGCCTGTTCTTGGCACACCTGAAACTCGCGCGCTCGCACAGCAAGGCAGCCGTCGTCGAGTTGTGGCGGGCGGCGTGCAATACTGTGACCTTGTGGAAACTCTGGTTCAAAGGCCGACCATGATTATCTGCCCCCAAGAACATCACCTGCATGGCCCCGACACCCACTGCGGGGAGATCGGCTGCACCTGCACCTGCCTGCTGTGTGTCCGCCGCCGGGCCTTCTGGGACGAGGCGGCCAAAGACCACTACAAGGTCGTCGGTGGACCGTGCGACGGCGTCCACACCTGGAAGTCCACGTTCCCTGGCCTCCAGGAGGGTGGTGTGGTCTGCTGTACCGTGCCTGGGTCCAGCACCAAGCGCCCGGGGCGCTATCGCCGCGAGGGGAACAAGCTGATCTACGTCGGCTCCGAGAACGTGGTGCTGTTCGAGGGTGGGCCGCTGCATGGCAGCAACTACCCGGTCAAGCACCTGACGATCCCGGAGAACGGCTTGCTGCTGGTGCCGGCTGACCGGGGTACGGTGATGCGTTACCGTCTGGAGGCTGGCAAGCTGCACTACGTCGACACCGTGCCGGAGGCCGTGACGACTGAGCCGGAGATGCCTTTCCTGGGCGAGGGGCCTGGCCTGGAGATCCGCTAAGGAGGCGCACGGTGAAGGTCGGCATATTCAACACGAAAGAGACGCCGCGTGCCCGCTATATCATGGACTGCCTAGCCGAGGGTATGCGGGCCAACGGGGACGAGTGCGTCTGGATCGAGAACCGCAAACACCTGGGGACGCTCCAGCACGTCGACGTCACCGCCCAGATGTGCATGGTCAACCAGCACCGCAGCGGCGACCCTATCAACCTCTTCCGCGTGGAGGCATGGCAGGAGGCTCGGCGTTTGGGTCTGCGGACCCTAGTGCTGGATACCGGCTTCGTCAGCAACCAGTACGACTACATCGCCAAGCAGAAACGCAACCCGGTCGTGCCGCGCTTTGACCTGGGCGACGTCAAGACATTCTCGGTGGCCGAGCGCACCGTCTACTACGAGATAGCGTACGACGGTATCAAGGGTTTCGGCGATCACTGCACGGCTGGGGCTTTGCCGCTCGACCGCTGGAAGCTGCTCAACCGTAGCGTCAAACCCTGGCGGTTACGCGGTAGTAAGATCCTGTTTATGACGCAGCCTCTGCATGGCCAATCGAGCCAGGGTACGGACGTCTTCGCCTGGTACGGCAAGAAGTTCCGCGAGATCCGCGCGTTCACCCAGATGCCGGTCGTGGTACGCATCCACCCGCGCGTCGACAAGTTCCAGACCTCGAAGCGGCACACCGACAAGTACCGTGCGCGTATCAAAGAAGTCATCAACCATAAGGACGTGCGCTGGTCTGAAAAAATCTGTCTGGAGGAAGACCTGCTCGTCGCCCGTTTCGCTGTGGCCTACTCGACCAGCGCCGCCGTGGCTGCCGTGCTGGAGGGTGTGCCCGTTTGCGTCGGCAGCCCGGGCTGCATGGCCTGGCCGATGGCTCAGCCAGACCTGAAAACGGCGTCCACCAGGCTCTGCACGATCCAGCGCAGCCCGTGGTTGGCTGCCCTGGCGTACAGCCAGTGGAACTGTGCGGAACTGCGGAACGGATCGGCGTGGTCCCACTACCGCAGTCACGCGACATCCCCAAGGAAGGAGAGCGTTCATGTCGTCTGAGATCCTGTTCGTGACGTCCTACACCAAGGAACTGTACGCGGCCTCGGGTCGCCGGCTCCTGGAGTCGTTCCGCGTGGTCAAGCAGCCCGGCGCCATGCTGGCTTGCACCGAGGGCTTTAAGCGCCCTGAGAAAGCGTTCGAGGGCAAGCCCTACATCTACCACAACCTGGACGACGATCCCTTTTTGGGTCGCTGGCTGATGGAAAACAAGGACGTCATCCCCGATCACCTGGGCGGCGACACGAAAATGTGCGACTGCCCGGGGGCCAACGAGCGGCACGGCCGCGAGCACAAGACGGGCTGCCACTGGCACTGGATGAACCGTAACGCCAGCCGCTGGTTTCGCAAAGTGGCCTCGCTGCGCCAGGGTGTGAGGGTGGCCGACGCCCTGGGCACGCCTTGGATGGTCTGGCTGGACGCCGACGACCACTTCATCCGGCCGCTGCCTCTGGACTATCTCAAGGAGAAGCTCAGGGACGTGGCCCTGTTCCACTTCCGCGGCCACCGCGAGGCCACCGAGTCTGGCATCCTGGGCATCCAGCTGGCTCAGGGCGGTCGGGAGTTCGTCGCGGCTCTGTGCGAGCGCTACACCAGCAAGGACTACCGCAAATACGAGCGCTGGGACGACGGCTACCAGATCAGCCGCCTGGTGCTGGAAGGCAAGGTCAAGGCCCGCGACCTAGTCCACCCCACGAAGTACAAGAGCGGCGACCTCCGCACGGAGGACGTCATCCCGACCACGGACATCAAGAAGTTCCTGGTTCACGACAAAGGTCGCCACGGTCAGTACCTGGGTCTGATGAAGTAACAAGGAGGTTTCAATGCAGCAGCTGCAAACGCTCAAGGACGGCGACCGTAAGGCCCTCGTCCCGCTCAACGACAAACACTTTGGCGGCAAGGACAAGAAGGGTCGACCGCTCTGGAAGGACTATCAGTACGACCGGCTGGTGGCCGCTTACCACCACATCACCGACTACTCGGTGGCCGTAGACGTGGGCGCCCACGTCGGCCTGATCTCGCAGCGCCTGGCCGAGCGCTTCGGCACCGTCTACGCTTTTGAGCCCGACCCGCAGAACTTCTTGTGTCTGTGGCACAACACCCGGTTTCTAACGCCGGTGCTGCGCGTGCCGATGGCCCTGGGCGACAAGACGGCAACCGGCGGCATCGACCGCGGCAAGGGCGAGAACAGCGGCGACGTGTGTATCGACCCCAAAGGCACCGGCGTCGACATCATGGCCCTGGACGATTACGACCTGCCAGACCTGGGCCTGCTCAAGATCGACGTGCAGGGCTACGAACACCTGGTCCTGGAAGGTGCCCGTAAGCTCATCCAGGCGTTCGCCCCGGTGGTCATCGTGGAGTGCGAGGAGCCTGGCAAGCTGCGCCGGGACTACTCCAAAGGCAAAGACCTGGTCGGGGCTTTCTTCGCCCAGGAGCACTGGGATTACCGCCTGGTTGCCAAGGTCGGCCACGACCGCATCTACGCCCCCGGCCCTAACGGTGCGCGGCCCTACACCAAGTACGCCATCCGGGGCGACTACCACTGGCAGCAGAACATCCCTGGCAAGGTGATGGGGAAGTGCATCAAAGAAGTCACCGACTACATCAACGCCCAAAAGCACGAGGCCGTGCTGGACGTCGGCTGCGGTGACGGGCACTGCACCAGCATGCTCAAAAACGCTTTCGGCACCGACGACAACGGCACGGCCCTGGCCCTGGCCCGTCGTCATGGTATCCCTTGTGCGCAGCTGTCGGCGTACCGCTTGCAGTATCTGGGTCGCCAGTTCGGCGGCGTCTGCATGCTCGACGTCCTCGAACACCTGCCGCGGCAGGAGCAAGCCCTGCGGATCGCCGCCCAGGTCGGCGACAACCTCTACATTCTGAACCCGGACCCGGTCGGCACGCACTGGCACGCCAGCGAGTTTACCGACGAGGCCCTGCTCAAGTTCGTCACCGCCAACGGCTGGCAGGTGAAGTACCACAAGCGCTACGAGATGTCCGACGACAACAAAAAGACCTTCGTTCATCTGGTCAAGCCATGAAACTGCGTGTTGCTTTCTACGCCCTCACGGGGCACAGGTTCGACAAGGGCATCTCCGGGGCGTTTGCCTCGGGGGTGCTGGCTTGCGGGGACGACTACATCCAGCCTCGGCTGGAGGAGTACACAGGCACGCCCGACCCGAACGTGGACGTCGCGGTGTTCCTGGGCGTCAAGAACAACACCAGGGACGTGTTTCGCAGTTACCTGGCGGCGGGTAAGGCGGCAGTGATCTGGGACAAGGGTTACACCCGCATCCGTGGCGGGCCGCTCAAGACGCTCTACTGGCGGGTGTCGGTCAACGCCTTCCAGCCGCACCACTACCTGTTCAACACGCCGCACGACTCGGAGCGCTGGGAGCGCCTGGGCTTGAAAATCAAGCCGATGAAGCCCGAGCGGAAGACGGGCCAGGGGCGCATCCTCTACTGCGGCGGCTCGCAGAAGTATTGCGACTGGCACGATCTGGGAGACGCCACCAAGTACGCCGAGTGGGTGCTGCGTAAGGCTCGCAAGTACACAACGCGGCCTTTGGCCTACCGCCCCAAGCCAGGCTGGGAGGAGGCCACGCCGATCCCCGGTGTCACCTACGCCACTGGCTTGTTCGGCACTTTCGGCAAGGAGCTACCTGGCACCTACCAGGTGGTCGTCTTCGGCTCGAACGCCGCGTTCGAGGCGCTCATCAACGGCGTACCCGCTACGGTGCTTGGTGACGGTATCGCCCGCTCGTTGGCCAACACCAGTCTGCGCGACCTGGAACGGCCGCGGCTGCCAAGCCAAGACGAGGTTTACAAGCTGGCCAGCGCGGCGGCATACTGTCAGTGGACGATGGAGGAGATGGCCTCGGGGGTTGCCTGGGAGCACGTCAGGACGACGGTGCTACAGCACAAGGAGGGAGCGTATGGGCCAGGTTAAACGGTTTTTGTTCGTGGCCGCTGGTCCGACGGCGCAGGAGGCCAAACGCTTCCTGCGCTATGGCCCGCTGGTCACCATGAACTGGGCGCTGGAGTTGTTCGACAAGGTCGACATCGCCTGTTTCGGCTCGCCGAATAAGGCACGCACGACCCGCGAGCACTGGCACCGAGCCAAGCTGCTCGTACCGCTGTTCCCCCAAGGCAAAGCCGACAAACTCGGCATGCCGGCCGAGAAAACAACCTGCTTCCATATTCCCGAGCCGCCGCGGGAACCGGAGAAGAACTTCCGTTTTCTCCGCGAGTACATTCGGGCCGGTAACGTCCTGGGCCGCGCGACCAAGGTGCTGCACTTCATGAGGAAGGCTGGCTACGGCGAGGTCTGGTTGTTCGGCCACGACGGCGGCACGTTCTACCACCCGGCGTTAGGCCAGGAGCGCCTGACGCGCCGGCACGACAAAGACCGTTTTGTCGTCGAAGAGACGCTCAAGCATCTGGGGTTCGCTTACAAGTTCTGGCCCTCGATACCTGACGGCTGGCTCTAGCACGGAGGACAAATGAGCAACCGCATCTTTATCGGGTGGGACAGCCGGTTCCCCGAGCCGGCTTTGGTGCTGGAGTACAGCCTGCGGCGGCGCTCCAGCATACCGCTCGACATCCGCTTCTTGGATGCCCGGCACTTGGCGGACTGCCACGGCTTCCGCCTGCCGGCGGACAAGTTAGCCAGCACCGAGTTCACCTACAGCCGCTTCCTGGTGCCCTGGCTGTGCGGTTATGAGGGCAAGGCCCTGTTCCTGGACAACGACATGGTCTGCCTGGGCGACGTCGCCGAGTTGTTCGCCCTGCCCATGACCGTGCCGGATGGTGTCAGTTCGCGGCTGCTGGCCCTCCGCGTGGTCAAGCACGACCACCAGCCGGTCGACGGTTCGGTGAAGATGTACGGGGCCGTGCAGACGGCCTACCCGCGCAAAAACTGGTCCAGTCTGATGCTCATGGACTGCGACCAGCTGCGCTGCTGGACCAAGGAGGTTGTCGAGGCTGGCAACGGCGCCCGGCTGCACCGCTTTGCCGACCTGGCTGACTCCCAGATCGGCGACGTCCACCCGTCCTGGAACTCCCTGGACACGCTGGACGCCGGCACCAAACTCATCCACTGGACCAGCGGCGGCCCCTGGTACGAGCAGTATCGGGACTGCCCGCACGCTGACCTCTGGTTCAAGACCCGCGAGCTTATGCAACGAGAGCGTCGATGAAGCGCTTCATCAACCTGTTCCACGCCCTGGACAAGCTCGGCGGTCAGGGCGGCACGCACCTGGGCCTCCTGGAAGTCGGCACTGGCGAGGGCGTCCGGGCAGCCCAGCTGCTGAACTACTGGCTGGCTGCTGGTCAGCGTTCGGCCAGCTACCGTGGTTTCGATCTCTGGGAACAGCTGACGCCGGACGTAGCCAGGGAAGACGGTGTCAAGATGCCGGAGCGGTTGCCGCAGCGCCAGGAAGTCCTGCGGCGACTGTCGCGCACTGGAGCAGGCGTGACCCTCTACCAAGGCAACACCCGCGAAACCCTGCCGGCTTTCGCGGCCGAGTGCCAGAAGTCTGGCATGCTGTTCAACCTGATCTTCATCGACGGCGGCGCCAGCTTTGACACTATCACCTCGGACTGGAAAGCAGTCAGCAAACTGGTGCGCCCCGACACCATCGTTCTCTTCGACGGCTACTACGACAACCGGGACGACCTTGGCTGCTGGTCGGTGATCCAGTACCTTGCCCTGGGTAAGGCGTTCCGCGTATTCAAGCTGGACCCGGTCGACTACATCCACGACTCGGGTTTGGAGGTCCGCATGGTCTGGGTGGAGAGGGCGGCCCATGCGCTTCTGGAAACCAAAAACCGTTGAAGGTGCCCCGCGCGTCGGTATCGGCGTGGCTTCGTTCCTGAACGGGGACACCCGCCGCCAGGCGGCTTTGCGCTCGCTGGTGGCGTCCTTCCAGGCCCAGACCTGGGACAACTGGAAGATGCTCATTTACCACGATGGACCGCTCGACCGGAACATCCGCCTGGAGTGGGACCAGCAGGTCAAAGACAACCGCGTCGACCTGATCGAGACGGCCGAGCGCAAACAGAAGTTTGGCCACCCCCACCGGCAGAAAGCCGTCGATACCCTCTGCGCGACCTGCCAGTGGGTCATGCTCACCAACGACGACAACTGGTACGCCCCGGTCTTCCTGGAGTGGTTACTGGCCGCCGGCACCAAGAAGGGCGCCAAGTTCGTCTACTGCGACATGGTTCACTCGCACAAGCTGTGGAAATACCTGCCGACGCAGCCGCGCTACCGGCATCTGGACCTGGGTGGTTTCCTGGTCCATTCCTCTCTTGCGAAAAAGCACCCCTTCGACAAAACTGCTTTCAACGCGGACGGCGACTGGATCAACCGTTTAGCGGTTGCTGCCGGCAGCCGTATCGAGAAGGTGCCACATGTGCTTTTCGTTCACAACTAGGAGCTACCATGCGTGAAGTGACCCTGCACCGCTGCGGCGCTGGCATTGACGAACTGTTGAGCGTCGGGGCCAGTGAAGAGAACACCAATCACTACGTCATCGGCGTCAACCTCCGACCTTTGGGCACCATTCAGGAGATGCCGCAGACCTGGCTCTTGCGGTTCCAACAAGGCCCGCTGGGCGACGATAAGACCAACGTCAACGGCCTCACCCTGGAGGCGGTCATCGCGGTCTGCATCGACCGGCTCACTCGTTTGAACGGCGAAGTACCTTGCCCGGAGAACATCGTTGCCCTGTGTCGTCTGGAAGACGCCATGCGGGCACTGCACGCACGCACCCGCGCCCGTAACAACCAAGGAGTTGAAGGCACCATGAGCAAGCACGCGAGCGGAGCCCCCAGTGAAGTCGGCGCGAAGGCGACACCGGGCGACACCGGCCCCCAGGGCCACCAAGGGGAACAGGGCGAGCCTGGCCTGCGGGTCAGCGTTCGGCGCAGTACCACGGCAACCCAGCTGGTCCTGCGGCATAAGGACAGCGAGCGCGTCCTGGGCGTCGACTACGTCAAAGACAACTGGAAAGCCTGGGGCGAGATCGAGAGCGTCGTGCGGCACTATCACCCACGGCTCACCAGCGACGAGTGGGCGGTGCTGGAGGGTCTGGCGACAAAGGTGCCGTCGAAGAACGGCCTGGCCGAACTCAAGTCGGCCCTGTTGCAGGCCGGCAAGCTCTAACCCAAAAACCAGTTTTTGCAGCCCGGAGGCAGTCATGTGGGAAACCGTCAAGAAGAAGTGGTGGATCGCCCTCGCGGCCGTCTTCGTGATCCCGTACTTCGCGTACCAGAACATGAACGAGCGGCTGGGCGAGCAGACCGTGATCCTGGACGACAAAATCCCGGATCTCCAGCTGACGGTGAACGTCAACGGCGCCTGGGTGATCTACCAGGACGGCAAGAAGCTGCCGGCTGAGGGCCTCGGCCTGGTGACCGTGACGCTCGAAGACCACAAGACGAATCCCGACAAGCTCAAGCGCCAGGGCCTGGATCTCAAGGAGGCAGACTTCCCGGTCGTGGTCTTCTTCAACCAGTCTGGTTTCGATGCCACGGGCGACCCCGTGCTTGTGCGGCGCGCCAGGGACGGCGAACTCTTGTTTTCCGTCAAGACGACGGTGCCACGCCTGACGCTCCTCCAGGCCGTGCGTTCAGGCGGGTTCCGGGCATGGACGCCCGGCGACAAGGGTAAAGCCAGAACGATCACCGACGACGAGTTCTACAAGGATTACATGGGAGTCGAGCCGCCGCAGCAGCTGCCGCCGGCTGACCAACTCGACAAGATGTCGGACGAGGAACTCAAGAAGCTGGGCGTCACCCGCCGACCTAACGCCGAGCAGTCTAAGACCGGCATCCGCGGTAGCGTCTTCAAGGTCGGCGGTAACCCGGCGGTCGCGCCGCTCAAGGTGCCCGTCCATGCCTACAAGGGGAAGATTAAACCCTTCGAGAAGTTCGACGACAAGGACGACCGCCGCGCTCTTTCGGGCATGAGCGAGCCAGACGGCTACTTCTCTTTGGCGCTGCCGCCAGGCGTCTATACCATCGTTGTCGAGGTCGACGGTAAATGTCGTGGCAACGCCCTCAGCAGTACGGACTGGCCCACCGTCGAGGTCAAAGATCAATGGCTCGATTACGAGTTTCGCGTGCCGGCGAGGTGATGATGCGTCGTAGCGCTGCTTCGGGTTTGATGTTGGAAGCGAACTGTTTCCCCTATAAAGGGCGCCTGCTGCTGCCTGTCGTTCACCCGGAATCGGCCGAGACGTTGCGTGCGCGGTTCGAGCGCATGATCGAAGATCTGCCCGACGCAATCAAAGCAGAAGCCAGGGTCGAACTAGAGCGGCGGTTGCCGTGCTACCTTGCCGAGGGTGAGGCTGCCCTGGATAGGCAGATCGCGGACGTTTACTGGGACGAATAGGGGACACGAGATGGACAAATGGCTCGACGCTTACGGCACCTGGCCGGCGAACTATCAGATGACCTTCTCGATCATCTTCATGATTCTCGGGCTGATCTGGTTCTTCCTGCTGGGGCTTTGGCTCCTCCAGATGTCGGGCCACGCCAGCGTCTGGTTCCGCGGTTGGCCGACGCAGCGGGTAGAGAGCGCTGCTAAGCCGCCGCTCAACTGCCCGATCCCTGGCATACTCGACTGGCGTGCCGAGCGGATGAAGGTTCAGGAAGAGATGGAGTACCAGGCCAAGCTCCAGCGTGAAACAGAAACCGGCCAGCTGGCGATGACGCCAGAAAAACCACCTGAAAAAGTTGCCTAAACGCGGCACAATAAGTGACGTCTACGGACATACCTATGAGGGGCCTGGTGCTCGCACCAAGGCTCCTCGTGGCGTATAATAGGCACTATGTAACCGTCGCACCCCAAAGGAGCCGCACCATGCCAAAGATTCGCTACCGGACCTTCAAGTTCAAGCCGGAGACGCTGGAACGCATCGACAAGGTCAACCAGATCGTCCAGCAGTACGCTGCCCAGGGCATCTATCTAACCCTGCGTGGTATCTACTACCAGTTCGTCAGCCGTGACTGGTTCCCCGAGTCCTGGAAAGACCCCAAGACTGGCAGCACTAACAACGAAAAGTCGTACGACAAGCTGGGCAACATCATTGCCGATGGACGCCTGGCGGGCCTGATCGACTGGGACGGCGTCGTCGACCGCACCAGGCAGGTCCGGGAGTTGAACAGCTGGCGTAACCCGCAGACCATCGTCAAGGCTTGCTCCGAGCAGTTTCGCCTGGACAAGTGGGCCAACCAGGACCACTACATCGAAGTCTGGGTCGAGAAGGATGCTGCTTTGGGCAGCATCGAGACGGTCTGTAACGAGAACTTCGTGCCCTACATGTCGTGCCGCGGGTATGCGTCGGCTTCCGAGATTTGGACGGCCGGGCATAACCGTTTCAAGCCGCGCGTCCACAAGAAGAAGTGCCACGTTCTCTACCTGGGCGACCACGACCCCTCCGGGTTGGACATGCCACGCGACCTCCAGGAGCGCCTGGACATGTTCACCCGCGCCCCGGGCGGCGTCAGCCTGGAACGCCTGGCCCTTAACATGGACCAGGTCGACCAGTACAACCCGCCGCCCAATCCCACGAAGATGACGGACAGCCGCGCGGCCAAGTACGTCGAGGAGTACGGGGAGACGTGCTGGGAACTGGACGCGCTGGACCCGGTTGTCATCCGCGATTTGATTCAGAATGCCATCGACCAGTATAAGGACGTGGACCGCTGGCAGGAGGCGCTAGACGAAGAGAAGGAGGCCCGAGGCCACCTTGCAAGCATTGCCAGGAACTGGGAAGATGTCGTCGACAACTTGCCCGTCGAGACACCGGACGACGATGACGTCGAGGAGCCCCAAGAAGAGGCGGAAACGGATGCCGCCGAGAAACCCAAGGACGACGAGGAAGAAGACTATTTTGCTTAGGAGTATCCATGCACCCAATGAGCGAAGACCGCGAGCCCGATCTGTTCGACAGCGCCGTGAGCCGTATCGTCAGGGCCGCTCAGAAGTTCAAAGAAGTGGCTGGCGACGACGTCGACAAATTCATGGCCGAGGAGAATAACACCTTCATCCGTATTCCCCTCAGCGGTTTCTGCCTCCAGCTGGCGCACCAAGTTTGGCTGGAGGCCCTCGCACAGCAGCGCTACGCCGAAGAGTTGCGGCGGCAGCCGGCAGGGCCGGCGATGGGCTATGTCCCGTTCGGCATGCTGGGCGCCAGCATGCTGCATCCCGGCATGATGGCAGCGCAGCAGCAATACGTCCCGCCGGACGGCGGCGGCCCGCCCGGTTACATGCCGCACCCCAAAGCACAACCGAGTAGCGAGCCGCCGCTGAGCCGGCGCCGCCGGGCACCACAGAACGAGAATTCTTCGGTCGACCAGCTGGTCAACCTGGCCGCCCAGCACATGACGCCCGAACAACGCTTGGAGGTCATCCGCGGCCTTCAAGCAGTCGATGCGGAGAAGCAGTAATGCCGGACGACACCACCTGGATTGTGAGCAAGGAACAAAAGGAAGAAGCCGACCGGAGGACTGCGGAGTTCAACGACCTGACCAACGCGATCTTCGCGGACCTGGCGGACCAGGAGCGCAGTAAGAAAGCCGTAGAAGCCGTAAACGAGTACACGCGCTCCCTCGTACAGCAAGAAGATCCTGAGCGGGTAAGTGGTGTCGGCCGTGAGGTAGGCCAGCCAGGGCCTGACAAGTAGCTGACACGTTCCACGGTCGCCGGAGAGCATACGGAGACCGCGGGTGCCGCCAGACGAAAGTGCCTCACACTCGGCACCCGGGCAACGGGAGGGGCGGATAAACGCGGTTCCTGCGGTCTGGGCTCCTTCTGCCGTGCCGCATCCAGAACCAACCCCGCTCCCGGACAGAGGACAGGAAGTCCGGTGAAGGGTCACGGAGGACGAGAGTCACCTACACCAAACCGGGTGAACCATGCACCCGGGGGCGGCTCAGAGCCTTGGTGCTGTTGCCTAGCCCGCTTCAATACAGTATCGTTCGCCCATGACGATCTACTTACCTTCGGTGAACCCGTACAACCGGGTTCACCGAATTCATCCACACACCCTGGAGGCGATGCACATGGCGAAGACGGCTACGACCACGAAAAAGACCGAGGCCCCAACCAAGGCTCCCAAGAATGCCAAGGCCCTGGCCGAGGCCCTCAACAGCGAACACCCGCTGGCCCGCTGCCACCCGCGCGGCGACCGCGTGGTCATCCGCCGCGACCTGCCCAAGAAGCAGACCGAAGGCGGCATCCTGCTGCCGGACACAGTCGCCAACGCCAAACAGCAGACCGGCCTGGTCGTCCGCGTCGGCCCCGGCCCGCTAGTCAACGGCGCGCGTGTGCCGTTGGACTTGGAACCCGGCGACCGCGTCATCATCACCGGCTACGCCGGCCTGGAACTGCGTGACCAGAACACCCGCGAAGGCGACGAGTTCTGCATGCTCCGCGAAGAGGACGTGCTGGCCAAGCTGTCCTGATTTTCGGTTCGCCCATTTCACCACGGACTCGCAACATGGACGAAGTCATTCCTATCCGCGTGCGCGCCACCAAGCAGATCGACTACTGGTGCGGTGGCCAGTGGCACAGCAGCGGGGTCATGATCCCCGAACATACCATCGGCACGCTCCTCGGTAACTCCGGGAGTCACCCGTCTACCGGCACGCCGCTCATGGCCGTCCGCTGGGACTACGCCCTGGTGAACGGCGAGCCGAAAAACGGGCACGTCGAGCGCTGTGCGACTAACGAGATCGCTATCGCTAACGACGCCTCCCCTTTTCTCATCATCGAACAGCGGAAGACGAACGCGCTATTGGAGCGCCTCGTCAATGCTATCGAAGGATACACGAGCCAACGATGACCATACCAATCGACACGAAACCACGCCCGCCGGACCTGGAGAAGGATCGGTTCCTGCTCGTCCAGGGCGGCGCGCTACCAGGCCCGGTCAGCCCCTGTCGGCTTGTCTGGCCGTTTATGAACAACGCGATCATCGTTCACACGCTCAGTGTGAGCGGGCTAGCGAAACTCCAGGAAGCCAAAACGGAAGGGCAGCCGCTCTACCCCAGGGGCAGCATGTTCCGGGTCATGGGCGACATCAACGTCGGCACCATCGACGAGTTGTGCGCCAAGTACCGAACGGGTTTAACGAACGCGCTGCGCCAAAGTCTGCTGATCGACGCCGACCCGCAGTACGAGGAGCTTCGCCAGCAGGCTTGGGCAGGCCACCAGCGCTGGCAGCAGATGTTCGCGGACGCTGGCATCCTGGCCGAGGACGGCAAAAAACCGCGGAACACGGTTCTGGGCAGCGACCTGGTCATGTGCTACGGCACGCCGGAGTACAACGAGAAATTCGGCGATCTGCGCCGCGAGATGGAGAAAGACAACCCTTGCCCGCTATCCGACGCCCACCGCGATCTGGTCGAGGGTCTGGTGCTGCTTGGCCTGGGCCGTGAGGGCACCAACGGCATGGACGCCCGCCAAGTCGGGGAGATGTTCATCAAGTACGCCGACTGGAAAGAGGGCTTTAGCCGCGACTATTTGTGCGAGCGCGTCAAAGCGTTTTACCGGCAGCACAACCGCGAGCCGACGCGCGTGTACCTTACCGAGAAACAGACGGATCTGGTGCTCAGCTGGTGCCCCAGACAGGAGGGCGACGAGAAACCGGCGCGAAACGGCTTGACGGTTTTAGGCATCCCGATCACGCCCGACGCGCCCGCTTTCAAACTGGAGTAATACCTTGATCGAAGACCTGCTCAAGACCTACGCCTACAAGACGGGCGAGTTCACCCTCGCTTCGGGACAGACGTCCGACGAGTACCTGGACGTCAAGGAAGCCATGCACCACCCCTACGCCGCGCGCCGGCTGGTACAGTGCGTGCTGGATGAGTTCGTCGGCACCGAGATCGCCCTGGCCGGCGTGGCGGACGGCAGCATCGCCATCGCCGCCGTTGCCGTCTACGTTCGCAACTTGTACTCGCCGCAATCGTGTCACCTGCTGACAATCCTCAAGGAGCGCAAGCAACACGGCACCAAACAGCAGATCGTGGGCCTGGACAACCTCAAGGATTTCAAGAACGACTACAGGTTCGTTGGGATCATTGAGGATGTCTGGACCACGGGCGAGTCGACGGCCAAGGCGATCCGCGCAGCTCAGGCGGAAGGATTGAACGTACGCCAGTGCGTGGCCGTCGTCGACCGCGAGGCGGGCGCTGTGGCGCGGCTGACGAAAGAGTTCCCCAAGATTGTCTTCTCCGGCGTTACGACGCTCAAGGCCGTCCGCGACGGCAAGCGCTGGCATGAGGGCTAAAAGCCGTTTTTGAGAACACCGCTTCACAGAAAACCACCCTCCCTACGGAGAGGCGTGGTTTTTTTCTTAGCTATTAGGTAGACTCGCATTTGATTCAGAGATGTCTCAAAGGCCAGGGAGGGCTACCATGCCACGGCAGGCACTGTGCGTCGGCGTCAACTACGCCAACACCGAGTTCGAGCTGCGCGGCTGCGTCAACGACGCGAACGACTGGGCGCAGTTTTTCGACAAGCGCGGCTTCTCCACGTCCGTCCTGACCGAGAACCAGGCGACCCGCCAGAACATGCTCGCGGCGATGGAGAGCCTGGTGCGGCAACTGCAACCGGGTGAGATCGGGGCGATCCAGTTCAGCGGCCACGGCACCTGGCTGCCCGACCGAGACGGGGACGAACCGGATGGCCGAGACGAGGCCCTGGTGCCGCACGACGTCACCGACGACGGCCGCGGCCTCATCATCGACGACGAGTTGCGTGTTATCTTCGGCCGGCTCCGCGAGGGCGCACGGCTCCTGTGGATCTCGGACTGCTGCCACTCGGGTACGGCTTTCCGCTTCTTCGGCAACGGTGCCTCCAAACGCCGCGTACGCTTCTTGCCGCCGTCTCACTTCCTGGTCGATACCGGCCTGGTGCGTCGCATGGAGCGGGCCTACGGTCAACCGCCCAAGCGGACCAACGCAGCTCTACCTGGCGTTCTCCACCTTTCGGGCTGCCGCGATCACGAGTACAGCGCCGACGCCGAGATCGACGGCCGGTTCAGCGGGGCGTTATCCTACTACGCTTTGCTGGCGTTCAAGCAGGTAGTCCAGCAGAAGGGCACCTACCAGGACGTCCACAAACTCGTCCGCCAGTACCTGCCCAGTTGGGACTTCCAGCAGACCCCGCAGCTGAATGGCGCGACGGCCTTGAAACGGACGCCGCTGTTCTAGTACACTCAGACCGTCTTGCCTCCTCTGTTCCAGCCTCGTCAGTGGGTCCGCCCCGCTGGCGAGGTTTTTCTTTGCGCCGGGCTAAATAAGCGGTAGGGTTGTGTCACAATAAATGATGGGAATCCCTACCCTTTTATCCTGGAGAGCGCTACATGCCCGGCATCCTACTCTTCGTGGCCAGCAACGATGCCCCCAAGCCTAACAGGCGCTGCAAGCGCTGCTGCTGTCAGATCGACAAGGGGCTGTTCCTGTGCCTGTCTTGTGAGGAGGTCGTGGCCTACTGGAGTCAGCTGGGCGAGTGTCCTAACTGCACAGGTCACATCAACCAGGCACGCAAAAGTAAGTTTTGCCCGCACTGCGGCGTGCCTCTGCGTAACCCCAAACCGCGGAAGAAGCAGTAACTTTTCCCTGTTCCGTGTTCCCGAAAGGAGCGGTCGATGTTTGACAACATGAGGCGCGTTCTGTGCGCGACCCACGACGGCATCTTCCACGCAGATGACGTTGTGTCTTTTGCCTTGTTGACGCTGCTGCACAGGTTTCTGCCGGGCTTCCCCACGCCGCAGCTAACCCGCACCCGCGACCCGAAAGTGCTGGGCGAGCAGCACATCGTTTTCGACGTCGGCGGGGAATATGAAGTCGTCCGCGCGCACAACGTCTACCGTCTCGATCATCATCAGCGCGGCGGCGCCGGGTTGCGGCCTAACGGCGTACCCTACGCCGCAGCGGGGCTGATGTGGAAGACGTTCGGCCTCGAACTCTGTGGGGCAATGGCTGCGGAGCACGCCCTGTCCGTGCTGCACGACAACGCCGTGTTCGAGAAGTTCGATCAGCAGTTCATTCAGCCGATTGACGCGAACGACTGCGGCTTCGAGATGGCCAGGGACTGGGAAGTACCGACGCTGCGCCCGCTTACGCTCAGCAGCATCATCTCTGGGTTCAACCCACGTTGGGATGAGGACATGTCGGCCGCCGAATCGCTGCGCAGGTTTGGCGCGGCAGCACAGGTGGCGCGTACGAGCATCGAACACGCGCTGGGCGGCATGCTGGCGGCGAAGAAGGCTGCGGACATCGTCCGCGACAGCGACCGCGTTTTCGCTGACAAGGTACTGGCGCTTGGGCGTTTTTGTCCGTGGACCGAAGCCGTCCTGGAGAACGTAACCATGACCGACATCTTGTACGTCGTCTACAAACAGCCGGGCGAGGGGCAGCCGACCTGGATGGTTCAGTGCGTGCCGTGCTCGCTGGGCTCGTTCAGCAAGCGGAAGGCCCTGCCCGAGCCGTGGGCTGGGCTCCGCAGCAAGGAGGAGACGAAGGGCGACGGCCCGACCATCGAGGCCGTCAGCGGTGTCGCGGACGCCGTTTTCTGTCATCCAGGCCGCTTTATCTGCGGTGCGAAGTCCAAGGCCGGCGCTCTCAAGCTCGCTGAGATCGCGGTTATGACGTAACCTGCACGAGCCACCCCACCTGCTACGGGGACCGGCTCGGCAGGCAGACAACGAGGCGCTTCATGCGCCCTTAGTTGTCTGCCTGCTTTTCTTTACCCATCACCCGGATTTGAGTACCATCGAAGTAGTGACCACCCCACTTCCTATGGAGATCCCGATGGTCATGGAACGACCGCTACGGGAGTTTTTGGCGGCAGTCGACAGTCGGAAGCCATTCGCACTGAGCCGCTGGGGGGAGCACGAATGGCACTGCATCTTCGGCGAGCGAAACGGCTTCATTCCGCCAGACGGGCACGGGTATTTCCCGGCCCTCTGCCGCGACCTGACGGCCGTGCTGCATAGTCGACCAGATTACCGCCTGGGTATCCCTGCCGAAGCCTACAGCGACCGGGTGCGCAGCTATATCGACGGCTGCGCTCTGGACGATCTGGATTGGCAAGTCGACGTCCTCAAACTCACACACGTCGATCAACTGTTAGGGCTGGTCGGGGCCGTATCGCGCGTGCCCCTGTTGGTGGTCGGCCCGCCGCGCCTGCGTAAGTCAAAAGCGCTCCTGCGCTGGCGGGCCTTCGTAGACGTGCCGCCGCGGAACTCGTACTTGTGCCGCGACGACATAGTTCGTAACGTGTTGGCTGCTTTGGAGGACTTCAAGGTGCCCGCTCTGGTATCGGTATCGGCCGGTGTCACGGCACCGCTAATCATCAACGACCTCGCCCGTCGTCCCGGAGGCTGCCGGCATCAGCTGGTCGACTTCGGCTCGCTCTGGGAGTCCTTCGGCGGCTAAGCAAGGAGGTGTGCGTAATGACCGATCAAGTCCCGCTGGCGGACGTGATTAACCTACTCTGGCGACAGGGACAGAAACGGGTCGAGAACAACCAAGCGAAGACCAAGGACGGGGCGGCCGAGCCGACGTGGCCCACGCCCGCCGACCCACCAACCGTTATCACCCGGCCGGAGCATCGCCCAAAGGTGCAAGGCACATGAACGACAGGAAGTTCAAAAAGTCGCTGGCCAACCCGAACTCTTACGGGAACCGGAAGGCCGCGAAGAAGGCCGCCAAGCAGGACGCGAAACGGGAGAAGAAGGAGCTTCGCAAAACCTACCCCGGGTGGTTCAAGGTAACCGGCCAGGCCATCTGCGGGTGTTGCGAGGCCGTCCTCTACTACGAAACCCGCGCTCGGGCCGAGGCCGCGTGCAAGAAAGTCACCAACAAGCACGCGCTCATGGTAGACGACGCCGGGAACGAAGAGATGGTGGACGGCTTTTACGGTTTCACAGTGGAGCAAGTATGAGCAAGATTATCGTCGCCCTGGACGGCATGACCTGGAGCAAGAGCCTGCACATGGCCATGCAACTCAAGGAGTGCGTCTGGGGGTTCAAGCTGAACGACCTCCTGCTGGAGTATGGCGTCAGCGCCGTCCGGGAGTTCAAAAAAGTCGGGCCGGTCATGGCCGACCCCAAACTCCACGATATTCCCAACACGGTCGGTAACGGCGTCCGCCGGCTGCACGCGGCCGGTGCCGACCTCATCACGGTCCATGCCTCCGGCGGCCTGGACATGCTCACCAACGCGGTTGCCCTGGCCGGCGAGGCGAAGATCCTGGCGGTCACCGTACTGACCAGCCTGAACGACCACGGCTGCGAGTACAGCTACGGCGGCAACGTCCGCAACACGGTTCGCCGGTTTATGGACCTGGCCAACCGCGCCGGCGTCGCAGGCGTAGTCTGCTCGCCGCAGGAGGAAGACCTGGCCGCCGAGGTGCCGAATCTCATCAAGGTAGTCCCCGGCATCCGCCTACCCGATCAGCGCGTCGACGACCAGGCACGCACCGGGCTGCCGAAGTGGGCCAACTACGTCGTGGTTGGTCGACCCATCACGCAGGCCGCGGACCCCATCGCCGCGGCGCACGAGATCAACAAGGCCCTGGAGGCAGCATGAAGAAGCTCGACCCAGACACCCTGCCGGAGACGTTCGAGATCCCGGCCATGTTCGATGCCCACGTTCACTTCCGCGAACGCGAGGCGCTTTACGTCCTGGTCCCGCAAACCGCCCGGGTGTGCGACCGCGCGCTGGTGATGCCCAACACCAGCACGCCCATTACCGATGGCAGGCTCGCCAAGACCTACCGCGAGTGCATCGTGCAGGTTGCCGAGGAGGCCGGCTTCCCGGACTTCAACCCGCTGATGACGCTCTACCTGGAACCGGACACGCCTTACCGAACGATCCAGGAGGCCGTCCGGCTGTGCGGTAAGCACCTGGCCGGCGTGAAAATCTACCCCAAGGGCGGCACGACCAACAGCGACAAGGGCATCCCTATCGACTGGCTGTACAAGCCTGGCGTGCAGGACCACGTCAACTCGATGCCGCCCTGGCTCCGCGATACCTTGAAAGCCATCGCGGGCGAGGGCCTGGTACTCAACGTCCACGGCGAAGACCCCGAACAGGAACTGCTCGAACGCGAAGGTAAGTTCATGTGGTCGGGGTTCGCCGAGTGGTATCTGGAGACGCACAAGGGAGCCCGCCTGGTCCTGGAGCATGTATCAACCGACTCGGGCTTGGACCTGGTTGACCGTCTGGCCAAGAAAGGGCACCAGATCGCGGCGTCTCTAACGCTGCACCACTGCTACGACACTGTCGACAACGCTTATCGACAGTGCCACAACTGCTGCTGGCCGCCGCCGAACTACCGCCGACATCGGGACGCGGTGCGGGCCAAGGCCCAGTGCGCCTTTACGGTCAACCCCACAGACGCGCTCGTGTTCCTGGGGAGCGATACGGCCGCGCACACGGTCGCGTCCAAAGAGCGAGCCGTTTGTGCCTGCGGCGACTATACGGCGCCGCTGCTGGCCGAGAAGTTGGCTGAGATGTTCGCCGAGCCGTCGTGGATCGACATGGGCCGGACGCTGCCGTCGCATGAGCGGCGGATGACCGTGTTCACCAGCACCAATGCCGCGGCGTTCTACAACGTCGAGGGCTCAGGACGGAAAATCCACCTGGTCAAGCGCCCGTGGACCGTACCACAACGGATGCACGGCGTCGTGCCGTGGCAAGCAGGCAAGGAAGTGCTGTATCGCGTGGAAGGAGAACCGCGATGGCTCAAGACGGGGGACTGGTTATGAAAGCCGTCCAGGACGAACTCGACAAGGGCATGGCGCGTCTGTTGAGTGATGCCGGCATCGACCCGGAAGACCGCGACATGGTCAGTGAGGCCGCTGCGGCTTTGCGGGAGTACGAGCGGCGGGAGGCGTACTGGGGGCAGTTCGCTGGGCGGGCGCAGCCAATGCCGGACATCACCAAGCTAACGACGGACATAAAACAGCTGTGCCAGCGCCTGTCTGCGGTGCTCGGTGTCACCCTACCGCGGAACCCGTTTTTCGACACGCAACTGGGCGAGTCCCACGTTCCAAAAAACGGCTTTGAGGAGTGCGATACCCCCGTTGTTGTGACCGTGGAAAAATCTTGAAAATCTTTGAACCCGGTGCTTGACAGGGGTCAAACCCTGGCATAACCTATCATCTGGTGCGACTGACTGGGCGACGGTTGCGCCGGACAGGCCGGCAGCGACTGGCACCGGGAAAGATAGCTCAACCTGACGGTAGCGGCCACCGTGCCGTGGGGCGACCTCAAAAATCGAACCACGAACGCGGAGGACGCCGCCGGTAGGCTGGGCCTTCTGGAACGGTGTCCGTCGCTGCCGGCCTGCTCTTTTGCGCCCGGAGCAAACATGGAAGACTTCCTCAAGCATCTCGCCTGGGTTGGACCCCTGGCGGTCATGGCCCTTGTGGGCCTCCTGGCGGCTCTACGCCGCGTCATTGAGCGGAAGAAGGCCCAGAAGCCTACCTTGCCGCCCGAGAGGCTTAGGCAGCCTCCCAGAGCCATTTCCAAGCAGCCTGTCGATTACGACGCCCCGCCTTTCCCGCCGGCCGAACTGAGGACCGAGGAACGGCCCGGGGAGCGCCGCCGCCTGACCAAGGAAGAGGCTGCGATCCACGACGCCATGACAGTAGCAACCAAGGCCGCTGACGCTGGCGAGCCGGCTGAGCGCTTTATGGTTCCGATCACCGGCCCCCAGGCCGGCAGCGTCGTCCAGCTGGGCAAGACCGAGTACATCGAGAAGCCTGTGGAGGGTGAGCGAGACGCCAGGGCAGACGTGCAGATGCCTGGCGATCTCGAACAGAAGCCCATCGACGACGGCAGCAGTTCGGCGATGCGGTACGCTCGCCGTCAGGGGCGCATCGGTGAGGACGGCAGTGTCGACCACGGTGGCGGCGTCACGTCACACCCGCTGCGGCCTGGCGAGGTGACGGAGCGCATCGACGGCTACCAGCAGTACCTGGCCAAGCTGAACACCAAGGCCGATGCAGCCTTCGCGGAAGAGTTGGTCATGATTAAACGGGACGCCGAGTGCCTGGCCCGCCACAAGTTCCTGACGCCCGAACGCAAAGCGCAGCTGCTTGCCCAGGAGCGGATCGAAGCGCCAGAGGAACACCGCGACCCCAGGCCCGACGACGAGGTTATCGAAGCGTTCGTGGCTCACTGTGTCCAGGCAGCCGTCGACCAGGCCAAAGGCATCTATGCTTCGCCCAACCCCGACCTCTTGAAGAAAGTCACGCCTGAGCGGATCAGGTCTGGGCAGTTTTTCTCGCACTGATCTCCCAAGCCGTCGACCCGGTATGCTGGGCGGCGGCTTACTCATTTCTTCGCAATCGGGTTTGCGTTTTGTCCCCCATTCGAGTATATTTGGCCGCAGTCCAATATCTCGACACACGCGGTACGGAAGCCTCGGTCGAGCCGCATGGCAATGAGGCTGTGCGTCGGTTGGAGCCGCTAACGAAGTCCTTTTCGGACTCAGGCCCGTTCCCGACGCTCTCTACTTCCAATGCTGCGCCTACACGGTCGCCGTGCAGGCTTTGCTCGGCTTCCGCCGCATGGGAGGACAAAGCAATGGCTGACGGGCAGCGTATCGCTGGTACAGCGCGCATCCCCGTTGCAGAGATGGCCAAAGACAATCTGCAACACATTTTCCCCCACCTTACGCCCGAACAGATCGAGGCGATGAAAGCCGGCAAGCCGGTCCCGCCGTCGCCGGATTGGCAAGGCAGTACGACAGCGCCAGTCTCCAGCGGTGCAGCGTGCGAGATCCCGCGTCGGCAAGAGCCAGAAGCCGCTCAGGTCGACCTGACGGGCTTGCCGGCTCCGGTTATCGCGGAGAACGAGCACCTGCCGCTGGTGACCTGCATTCTCGTTTTTGGCATCCGCGAGCGGTTGCGGATGGCGCGCAAGGCGGTCAACCAGTTCGTCCGTCAGCATTACCCGCGCAAGCAGTTGGTGATCGTCAACACCACCGACCTCGACGTCACCAACCGGCCGCACCCGGCGATCAAGGAGCGCAAGGTCTTCACCGGGCAAAAGCTGCCGACCGGACAGATGCGCAACCAGGGCATGGACCTGGCGGACGGCGACTGGATCGTGCCTTGCTGGGACGATGACGACTACTACGATCCCTGGCGGCTCGTCTACCAGATGTGTCTCCGGCGTCCCGGGCACGCGGTCCTGCTGACGAACCAGATCCGCGTCCACATCGACAGCACTACGGCGTTCATGCACCACCAGGCCGAGGGCATCCCGAACACGATGCTCGTCCCGAACCTGCCCGAGACGCGCTTCGACGAGGAGGCGCAGATCGGCGAAGACCTGGCGTTCTGGATGAAGCACTACGGCGTCAAAACGGTCATCGCCAACAACGTCGAGTTCCCGCTCAATCATCTCTCGATGGCCGCCTACCACGGCCACAACATTACGCCGGTCGGCGAGTTCATGCGCGGCTATCACGGACCCGAGCACCAGGGGCACATTTATCTGCCCCCGGAAGAGATCGACAACCTGCGCACTATCCTCAGCGACTTTGGCGTGCAACTGTCTACGACGCCTCCGGGGGAGGCGTCTGGCGACCAAGGTCCGGCAGGCTCGCCAGAGCCCGCTGAGACGAGCGAGGTCGCCATTCTCTCCTAGTCCGTCCCAGTGGCAGAAAGGGCAGGTATGAGCATCGTGGCGCAAAGCCAGGGCGTCCTGAACTTCGTCGTTACGGGTGAGATCAGGAGCGGCGCCTCCGTCGTGCAATCGAGTATCGACGGACGAGCCGACTGTGTCTGCCATGCAGACCTGTTCCACCCGGACGACGCCGTGCGGCGAGAAGCCCATGAGGGCTACTTCGGCCCCAGCAAAGACCCGGAACGGATGCCCGAGTGGTTCAAGGATGGCGAGACGGTGCCTTTCCAGTACATCAACCACGCGGTACTGGACAACCCCATGCAAGGAGAATGCGCAGTCGGTTTCAAAGTTTTGTACCCGGCTGTGCGCAGGTGGGAACTGTTTGAGTTGTTTGAAGAACGGTGCCGAGAAGGTGATTTCTGTTTGGTGCATGTCGCTCGAAACCCGGTGGCCTGTTTCGTAAGTCTCAAGCAGGCCGAGCAGTCTGGTGTGTGGGCGCGGGGCTGGAACAGCTTGCGGCAAACAAGCTGCCCCAGCGCCGTCACCGTGGATGCAGGCGAGTTGATAGCGTTCTGTCGCAACCACGCCTCTCTCTACGGCAAAATCCGTGCCGCATGTAAGGACTCCTTGGAAATCTCCTACCGGGACGTACTGCTCGACTACCAGGACACCATGCGGAAGGTGTTTAAGTTCCTGGAACTCCCCGAGTCCGACGAGCCAGCCGTGCCCGGCTGCCGCCGGCTCAAGAACCGGGACATATTGGCAAGGATCGCTAACCTGAACCGGCTGCGCAGCGAGGTGCCTTCGGACATCCGCGCGCTGCTGGACGACGAGGAGTTACTCTGATGCGCCGCAACCGCGCGCTGTGGTGGTCTATCGTTTCCCTGGTCGCCGGCATCGCCACCAGCATTGCGCTAGTGGCGGTGGTGACGCACCCGGAACCCAGACCACCGGCCGCGGCGCAGCGCAGCGAACTGCCGCACGTCGAACAGGGCACAGAACCGGCCGCAGCCGGTCCCCGGCGTATGCCGGTGGCCGGGGCGCCGGGATACTGGGTCGTGGTCAACACGGACGGTTCGAGCTATCTGGAAGGACCGGACGGTCAGCGCACAGCGCTGGCCGCTGCCGGCCCTTCGGTCCCGGAGCAGCGCGTCGCCGACGCCATCGCTAAACGACTTGCCAAGACCCCCGAGAAACGTAAGGGCCTGGGCCAGTTGGTGGTGTGCGATAGTGGCGTGGTGGATGTGCCGAAAGACGCCATCATCACGTTCGTCGGTGTCGACAAAGTCGTCACCCTCGATCCGAACGATGGTTCTTCGACGGCCCACTACGTCGATGGTCGCGTGCAGCGCCGGGAGCGTGTGGAGCGTTAGGTCACGGTGGCCTAATGCTGCGCGATGCAAGGAATATCCCTGGAAGGAGTGCTCTCCATGTCCCTTAGCACGGTTGCTGCGATCATCGTCCAGACCCCGAAGGTGTTCAGCTGGCTGGGTCACATGCCCGTCATGACCTGGTCCCTCAACCAACTGCTCGAAGTCCGCGGCGTCGACCGGATCGTCTGCGTCGCGGTCCCCGATCTTGCTGCCCGCGCCGGGCGGATACTGGTCAAGGACGAGATCGAGGTGACCACCATCCCCGACAACGTGAAAGACCAGACCACGCTGCACAAATGGTTGTGCGCTGCCAACGGTCCCGCGGCCACGGCTGACGTCCTGGTTGCCATCAAGCCGACCGCGCCGTTTTTGCCCTCCGCCAAGATCGAGGCGTGCCTGCACAAGGTCAAGCGCTGCAAGAACTGCGATCATTGCACGCTGCACCGCTACGCCACTGTTGACAGCCTCCAAGTCTTTAAGGTACAGGCAGTGATCGAATCCGTGGCGCTCCAGCGGGCCGCGGTGCCGGTGAGTCTGATCGAGTCGCTCGACGTCACCGACCCCGAAGGGCTCCGCGTGGCCACCGCCCTGGTCGTTAGCGGCACGGCTTGACCGTTTCCCCGGAAGCCAGCATTCAGGAAGGATAGCTCAATGGCCGAACTACCGCTCGTCTCTTGCCTGTGCGCCAGCAGCCCCAAACGGTGGGCGCAGTTGCAGCGGGCCATCCTGGACTTCACCAGGCAGACCTACCCGAACAAGGAACTCATCATCGGCGTTGACCTGCGCACAGACTTCGCCGGCATGATCGAATTGTTCGTGGAAGACGCGCTGGCCAGCGTGCCGCCGACGCGCGTGCATGATGGCGAGCGGATCATCCGCGACCTGCCCTACCGGATCAAAGTGTTCGGCCGCCCCAACAGTAACTCGCCGATGGACTGCCTGATCCAGGCGCTCTGTCACGCCCGCGGCGACATCGTTGCCCTTTGGGACGACGATAACCTCAACCTGCCGAGCCGCTTGACGGATCAGGTGGTTCGGCAGCAACGGCACCAGGATACACTCACGGCGCTCTCGGAATGCCTGTACTACTTCCACGAGAGCAAAGAGTTGTTCGTGGTGAACCACGAAAACCCGGAGGCCGAGGTCAGCGAGCGCATCGCTATCTCGTCGCTCATGAGCCCGCGCGACGCGCTGCCAGCGTTGGAGCCGCACTATCGAACCAACCCAGCGTTGCACTTGGTCAACGGCCTCCAGGCGCGCAACCGCAAACTGCTGGGCATCACCGGCAAGCCGTTTCACCACCTAGTCGGCGTGTCGGGCGACAACCTGCGCGGCTACAGCGACCATCGTAAAATCGCGCAGGGTCACTCGCGTTCGGCGGACTGGATCAATGAGCGCGCGGATGCGCTTGTTGAAGCGCTGAACCAGTATTACTGGGACGCGGACAAAGTGAACGTCGTGGGCGCGGATGCCCTGGCGTTTGAGTACACCCCCAAGCTACGACATTCCAAAGACCTCTACGAAATCGCTATCAAGGACGCCGAAGCCGAAGAGGTCGTCAGAGAGGATTGACCATGCCAATGATCGCTGTCCAAGGAGGGACACGAATGAGCGCTCCCACCAATCTGAGCGAGCGCGAGCGGGACGTCCTGCACGGTATCGTGGAGGACAAAACCTACCGAGAGATCGCGGCCGGCATGGGCGTCTCTACCGAGACGGTGAAAACCTATGCCAACCGCCTCCGGCGCAAGCTCGGCATCAACAGCAAGACGGGGCTGGCTTTGTGGGCCGCCTCACACCTAGACGCCTATGGGTTTTGAACCATGTGGACCATTTTGAAAAATATCACGGACTGGACGCAGTACCAGGGGACCGCTGCTCGGCAGCTGCATCTGGTCGGCGTGCAGATCGAGTGGGGCAAAGGTCCGAAAGAGTTCCCCTGCCTGGTCACCACTTATTGCCCCGACCCGGCCCCTGGTAAGCAGCCGACTCTCATCTCCGCGTACGTCTATCAGTCGGACGCAGAGGCCCTGCTCAAGGCCGCTGGCGTGACCACGGCACCGCCCAGCACAGAGCGTGCAGCACTCCCGCCCGGCGTCGTCGACGCCAAGCAGGCTCAGTTCAACCGCTGGGTGTCGGCCCACCTGCTGGCGCTGGTGCAGCAGCTGGTCGACCGTAAAGAAGTGTTCAGCCGCAAGGACTATGAAGAGAGCCTGGATGAGGGGCTCGACGCCGTGCGGCACTGGGGTAACGCGGCGGCGCGCAAGATCCTCTCCGAAGACCAACGTACTCTGCTGGATCGGCTCGAACCGCCTGGGTAAAATACCTTCAACACAGAGCCCGTCCTAAAAGCCGGTTTTTGGAGGCTGAGCGCAATGCGGGACGGTTTCTGGAGGAGGTTACTCATGCCCTGGCAATCGGAAGCGGACTTCGTCAAAACTGCTGGGCAGTCTGGCCACGCCGGGCTGCCCAACAAACACATCCACGTCGACACGGCCAAACAGCCCTCCGTCTCCGAACAGACGGAGGGTCAGCTGTACTCCGACATCGTCGCCAAGTTAATCGACGTCGAGCCGCGCATGTGCTGCCCTAACTGCGGCGCACGCGCACACGACATCAAAGACGGTGGCCAGGTTTACACCCGCGACATCTTGGAGTCGGGCGGGAAAACACACAAGGGCGACATCCCCAAGTGTCCGATCCCCGGCCTGGACATCCCGACGATGGCATACACGGTTAGTCCGTGCGGCTGCCGCGTAAGCGTGGAATGGGCCGGGGCGTTCGCGGCCGAACTCCAGAGCCGCCTGGGTGGCAGTAAACCGGCCCCCATCATCGGCGTCACGCCCAAACAGCGTGAGTTCAAACTGAACAAGCTGGAGGCGGACCTGGCGAGGCTCTACGCTCTCCAAGACAAAGCAACCGGCGCGCAGAAAGAGGCCGTCGACTACTGGATCGTGGTCGTCGCTGACCAGATCCAGCGGCTCTGTCCCGGCAAACACAACCAGCAACCGTTGCCGAAGAAACTGGAGCCCGAAGTGATCCAGTGGGCCGTCAAAAACGCGCACAGTCAGCCGACCGCGCAGGTCACGACGACGCCCTACTACCCGTTGTTGGCAAGCCAGGGCGGTGCGCTACCGGCGGGTACGCCGCTTTACCAGAGCGCGAGCGGAGCCATGAGCACCGTACCTGTTTACAGCGGACAAAAACCAGCCGGACACTACGCAGTGCCCGGCCACCCGAACCCTACGGAGCAAACCGACGAGCATCCGAACTGGTCGGCTTGGGGTTACCCGCCAGGCTACAAGATGCCCAAGAACCTTGGGGTCGCCGCGCGCGTGGCGCAGGACAAGCTGGCAAACACCACGGCGAATCAGGCGGACGCACTGGCCCTGGCGATACAGATGACGCAAGCTGGCATAATGAGTGCCACCAGCGTCGGCAAACTGGTCGGCGTCGACCTCGGCAAGGAGAAAACACAGTTCGTGAAGGGTAACGTCGGCAAAGTCCACAGCGTCAACGTCTACGTTATCCACGGTGAGTACGTCGTGCGGATCGAGACGGAGGCGTTCGAGCCCGTCGAGCGCAAGTTTGGCTCCCTGGCTGCGTGCATTGCCTACGCCAAACAGCTGAACGACAACCGACACACCAATCCTATCCTGGGTGCGGTGGCTGAGTTGCTATCGCGGCGTTTGAGCGAGATCCAAAACGCCCAGAAGGCGGCCAACCTGACGAACACGTCGGGTGTACCGCCGTTCAAGACGACCAAATTCACGCCGTCGCCGAACAAGGTCGTCCTGCACGGAGCCAACGCCGAAGAAACGTCGGTCTATGCGAAAGCAGCGTCGTCGCTGGACGAGATGCTCGGTGCGCTGGGCGTCCCGACCATCGTGCCGGGACAGCCGGCGGCGACTCAATACACACCGGCCGACGTCAAGAAGATCCTGAGCTACTTCACCACGCACCAGGGCACCATCTACGGCGTCGTTAGTCAGTACCTGCTACCGGCCGGCAGCGCTACGCCGACACTCACGTTGCTGGAGACGGTCGACGAGATCGCTAACAACTTGCGGCAGCACACCGAGAAAGGTATGTCCCTATCGGCGCTGTCCAAGCAGTTCCTTACGGCCTGGCGGCAGGCAATCGAGATCGGGAAGAAACTCCTCCCCGACGTCCAGGAGGTTGATGCGCCCGCGCCTACCACAACGCCGGCCCCGCAGCGGGTCGACGTCCGCGGGAAGCGGAAGCGGCGGACTATCCGCCAGATCGAGGATAACGAATGATCGAGAAACTCATTATCGGAGCCCCGTTCGGGAACTATCTGCACTTCGCCTACACCACGCCGACCCTGGGCACTTACACCAGTTACTACCGGGGCGGCTTCTGGAAGCGCGTGTGGCGCGTGCTGACGACGGTGCGCTACTATCCAGGCATCCAAGCCTGGAAAAACAAACTGGGCCTGCCTAACCCCAGCATCCGGCGGCTGACCGAACTGTGTGGGCCGCCGGCGCACAGCCATATCAGGGCGACCACGCCGCCCAAGCTGATCGTCAAGGACAAGATCGTTTCGGTCACCGGACACAACGACGTACAGTGGGAGACAGTGATCGTCACGGCGGCTGACGCCAAACCAGCCATGATTGAGATGAACGTGGGCTGCCCCAACTGCCCAGGCGACGACGCTACGCAGGATTATCCCAAGGTGTTCGCCTGGGCGTCGGAATACTGTTTTCGCAAACAGGTGCCGCTCTGTCTCAAACTGCCGCCGGTCAGCTTCATGCGGATCGTCCGGCAGGCCGTCGACGGCGGCATTTGCCGCTTCCACTGCTGCAACACGTTACCCACGCCTGGCGGTGGGATGTCGGGCAAGCCGCTCAAGCCCCTGGCCCTCCAGGCGAGCGAGTATGTACGGAACTACTGCTACGCCCGCAGCTACGCCCTGGACATGCTGATTGGCGGCGGCGGGGTCACACACGCCCAGGACGCGCAGGACTTCCTCGGCGTGGGCTGTACCAACGTGGCCGTGGCCTCCGTTTTGTTCAACCCGCTCAACTGGCCGCGGGTCCGCCGGATCGCTCACGACCTCTACCTGCGAGACGCCCCGCCGCCGCAACCGGCACCGGCGGTCAAGGACGTCGAGCAGCTGCTTTGACTTTGTGAATCTTTCAGGAAACACTCGACGGCGGCTAGGCAAAGCCGCGTTGCGGTGCTACAGTGTTAGTAGACCACCGCGCATCCTCCGGGGATGGAGGAGCACCGTCGAGGCCGGGCTGCACCAGGACGCAGCCCGGCTTCGTTCTTTTGAGGGGGCCATGCCGCCACTACGAAAACGGAAGTCGAAGATCACAGCCCCGGCAGTGGTCTACTTCACCCAGGCCAAGAACGAGGCGGGCAAGAAACAGCTATGCTGCTTCGCTGAGTGCGTCTACGGCGGCACCCGCGTCGGCCCCATCTGGTCCCACACCTCTGCTTCTGTGCGCCGTGCCCTGGCCACGCTCACACAGCGCTGCGACTGCGGGCGCAAGTTTCACAAGCACCGTTTCACAGAAGGTCGGCGCGTATTGCGCGACGACGGTTCGTGATCCGTATAGACCCCCAGTTCGTAGCCCAGGTACAATGCCGCTGTTGACTAACCGGGGCCTGCCGCTGGCGTCGGCCGGTAACGGACAGCAGCTGTTGGTCGCAAGATGTGACTGGCAGCTGGGAACGGCCCCGTGGCGAAAAGCCGGGGGCCAGGAGGAAATACCAGGCGGCACGCCACCTAGCCGCCCGGTGCCCAAACCCGCAACGGGAGAGGATCGGTGCCCCGGCACAATGGGGAAGCTGGGGAGGCCGCGGTTAGTCGACCCTTTCAACCACCACGGAGGGTGTCATGCCTGCAATCCTCATCGACCGCTTCATTCGGCACCTGGGCTACGTCCCGAAATCTGAGATGGACGACGCCCTGGTCGGCCGAGACAAGATCGAGCGAGAACTGCGCCACAGCAAGCGCGACCTCCAAAACCAACTGTACCTGCGGGACCGACTGGAAAAAGAGGTCGGGTTCTTGCGCGAACTCGAACTGGCCAGGGTGCGCAACAACACGGCGACCCAGCAGGCCGTGGCGCGCTTGGACGCGGCGACGGACAAACTCGAAGAACTGATGGAGAATACCTGGCCGGCGGCGAACCTCGCCGCGCTTCCCGAACTCGGGTGATCGCCCGCGTCGAACGAACAACCATCGACGGCTCACGGAGGAGCGCATGACGACCAAGAAAGGGGAGTCCCCTGAAAATCTGCTCATGATTGTCGGGCAACTGCTGGAGGCCACCAAAGCAGCATCGGACGGCTTGAAAAGTCTTAGCCTTGAAGTGCGCAACAACGCCAGCGCTATCATCAGCGCCGCAAAGACTTTGGAGTTTGTCGAAAAGACGATCAGCGAACTGAACGCCGTGGTGCGGGCTAACGCGGATTCGTTGGTGTCCCAAACGGCCGAGAACGCTGCGGCTATCGAGGACTTGCAGACGGGTAAAGCGGAACTCGACAAGGCGGTTGACGAGCTACAACAGATGGTCGACACCTTGGGCGTCGACCGCGTAAAAGCGGACCACTCCCGCGACCTCGTCTGGAAGATCATCTACGGCGCCGCCTGGGCCATCACCACCGGCATTGCCGTCTACGCCGCCCTGGGACAGTGGGCGGCCATCAAGCCGTGAGGTAATCATGTCGATCCTGGCCACACACGATGGCCCTCCCCCGTGGGCGAGGGCCATGTTCACCTTGGGGCAAGAGAAAGCCGCGGCAGTCGCGGACCCGCCCCAGGTGTCTTACGACCTTGCCGGCCAGTTGTTCCTGGCGGCCAACGGTTGGCTGCTCCTGTCCGTGCCGAACGCTTTCGTTCACGGCCTCTATGCTACCATCGACGAGCGCGGCGTAGAGTTACCGCCAGGCAAAGACGGCGGGCCGATGAACGCGCACATCAGTGTGATGAAACCGAAAGAGATTGAGCTACTCGGCGGGGCCGACAAGATCAGCGAGCGCGGCAAGCAGTTCCACTATACGATCAGCCGCCTGTACACAGTCGAGCCGTCAGGCTGGCCGGAGATGAGCAAAGTCTGGTTTGTGCGCGTTCACTCGCCAGAGTTGCAGGAGTTGCGGAGGAGTTACGGGTTGTCGTCCCTACCCAACGACGGGAAGCATGACTTCCATATTAGCGTCGCCGTCAGAAGGAGGGGCGTCTTGGGTAGGAACGACAACCGTAAAGGCGAGGCAGCTTAGGTTAGTTGTGCAGCAGGGGTGGTTGGCGCGGTTGGTTGGTTCGCCTGGAGCTTCGCCAGGACTTCCTCCCGGTGAACGGGCACCTTCCGGGGGGCTTCGATGCCGAGGCGGACTTTGCCGCCGTCGATGTCGACAACCGTGAGGGTGATGTCGTCTCCGATGACGATCTTTTCACCTAACTTGCGAGAGAGTACCAACATGTTAGACTCCTTTCACGTCGAAGTGAGCCCTCCAATGACCAGCAACGCATAAGGGTAAGGATACCCTCTTTTGGGGGACAAAGCAAGGAGATTTAGAAACATGCTAGACTTCGCTGTCCCCACCCTGACCCGCTACGACACCATCGTCGCAGCGCTAGCCGGGCTTGAGAAGCTGGCGCTCACCGCCTCACAGCTTACCCGCGAAGCCGCCAAAGTCGACCCCAATCCGACTGACGCCCAGAAGGAGAGCGGCAACTACCGCAAAGGCCACGTCGCCTGGAAGGGTCTGAACATCACTATCGAGACGGCGGCTGGTCAGGTCCGCCGCGGGGTGGGCAAGGATGGCAAGCCGTGGCAGACCAAGATGAGGGACCACTATGGCTATGTTAAAGGTACTGTCTCCGACGCAGACGGAGATCATGTCGACGTGTTCATTAGTTGCGACCAGCAGCCCGATACCAGGGGGCCGCAGCGAGCCCAACCGGGGTGGGGATGGCTTCGCTCGGAACTCGTCCACGTTATCAACCAGGTCGACCCCGATACCGGCAAGTTCGACGAGCACAAGGTTGTGCTGGGCTGCCTGGATGAAGAGTCTGCGCGCCAATCTTACCTGCGCAACTATGAACCGGGGTGGCAAGGACTTGGGTCGGTCACTGCCCTCACCCTGCCGCAGTTCAAATGGTGGCTCGACCGCGCCGACACGTCTAAGGAAATCAAAGAAGGGTTTTTTGCAGCACCGGCGAATCGTAAGAAATCAGCGACCGACCTGATCCAAAAAACGGCTTTTGACGCCACTGCCACACACATCCTGGTCGTCAAGCGCGCCGAGGACCGCGAAACGCCTTTCACCGTCGCTGTTGATCTGGACGGCACCCTGGCCGAAAAAGAGGAACCGTTCGACCCAACCTCTATCGGTACGCCGCGCCAGAAAGCCATTGACTACGTTCGTCTCTTCCGCGAAGCGGGGGCACGGATTATCATCTTCACGGTTCGCGGCGACAAAGAGTTGGTGGAGGCGTGGCTGGAGGAACACGACGTTCCCTACGATTACGTCAACGAGAACCCGGACCAGCCCGAAGACGCTTCGGGTAAGGTCATCGCCGACGCTTACTGGGACGACAAGGCGTTCAACGCCGAAGACCCGGATGAGTTCGGACCCACGATCCTGCGGAAGGTCATGGGAGGCAAGGACGAGGCGCACGCTGCGCCTGCGCTCCACATCACAGTGGTCAAGAACACGACGTTCGTGTTCTCGGCCCCGGAGTTACTGGATGCCATGAAGGAGGCCGCATGAGCGACAAAAACGAACTGGTGCCGGCCGTGGTCGAGGAGGGCGGTGGTCGGCTGGTCAAGTTCCTCGACAAGCTCAACGAGAAAGATCTTACGGCGCTGCGGGAGACGATCCAGGCGACGGAGAACAAACTCAAGGGCATGCGGATGTTGGAGAAGGTCGTGGCGGCCACGCTCGGCAAGGGCGAGATCAAGGAGAAAAAGTACAAGCCCAAAGCCAAGGAGCCGGTCGACCTCGAAATCACGCTCAAGGAGAAACGGAAAATCGTCGTGCAGTTTCTAGCGTCGGGCGCCAAGAACGGCCGCGACATCATTACCGAGTGCCGCGTCCAACCAGCCCAGCTGGCGACGATTATGAACTGCGACTATTTCCGGCATGACGGCAACATGTACCACATTACAACGGCGGCTCGGAGAGAGTTTCTCTAACGGGCAAGGACGTGGCAAGGATGGCACTGGAAGTTCATACGATCCAGGAGCCTCTGTGGATCAGAGCCCTGGTTGAGGAGGTCGTCAAGGAGGCGATGTGGCCGTTGGGCTTCATTGGGCCGCTCGGTTTTCGTTACTGGGAGCCCGAGGCCCCAACCAATACGTTCGCGGGTTGGCAGGTGGTGGTCTACCCCACCCTGAACGAGGCGGCTGGTCCTCACAAGCACGACGGCAACAAGTTCGTGAGTGGGTTTCGCCTGAACGTGGGCCACATCGTCACGGCGATGGGTGGCTCGGTGGAGAGTATAGTTTGGAACTCTCCAGTAGGTTATAATGGAGACTTGGATGGCCCGGAGATCAGCGTGCAGGGACACTTTTGCGGAAAGCACGTCTGGCTTCGTGTCTTCCACTTACCGCCGCCAGATGAGCCGGTGGCGTGCTACGTTGACCTGCAAACAGGTCGCGCGTGGGCGCACTCGGCTTAATGATGCTGGTGGTCCTGTAACCGCGGGGCATGGTCGCATCCGCGGCGTTAGACGGTGTTCTACATCCCAATGGAGGTTGCCATGCAAGATGGCGCTTCGACGGTAACTGCTGCGCGCGCAGCGAATCAGACGTTCTCTCGTAACGGCTCCAAGCCGTACACACCCGAGGAGTTGTCGGGCGAGTGGACGTGCAAGAAGAGGGACGGCAAGGTCGTCCCGTTCGACCCCAGGAAGATCCGCCAAGCACTGCGGAAGTGCTTTGCGTCCCTGGGTGAGGCGGTCGAACAGCACACTGACAAGCACGACGAAGTCATCGAGAAGATTACGACGTCGGTCTGTAACATCCTCGCGGCCCAGAAGAAAAACTGCCCCGATGTCGAGGCAGTGCAGCAGCTGGTGATTCAGCAGCTGTGGGTCGAGGGCATGTTCCAGTACGCCGAGCATTATCAGAACTACCGCGAGGAGCGGCGCAAGGCTCGGCTGCACAAGCCCATCCCGGAAGAAGTCGTCCAGCGCGTGCTGGCCGACCAGAAGCATTTCCCCACCGACCTCCAGTATTACCAGTTCATGGGGAAGTTCTCGCGTTGGCGCGAGGCCGAAAAGCGCCGCGAGACGTGGCACGAGACGGTTCACGAGCGCGTCATGCCCTGGTTCCAGCGGCTGCCGCTGGTGCAGGGTAAGCTGACCGCAGCCGAGTGGGCCGAACTCACAGACGCCATGTATAAGCTGGAGGCGTCGCCCGCGATGCGGGTGGTGCAGATGGCCGGGCCGGCGCTGGACCGCTGTCATGTCGGGGTCTACAACTGCGCCTACCAGCCGATTGAAGACCTTTTCTCTTTCCCGGAACTGCTCTACATCCTCATGCAGGGCACCGGGGCTGGCTTCTCGGTCGAGTCCGACTATGTCGGCGAACTACCGCGCATCAAAAAGCAGCGCGGCAAACCGGCGGAAACCATCGTCGTACCCGACAGCACCGAGGGCTGGTGCAACTCCTACTTCAAAGGCATCGAACGCTGGTGGGACGGCTACGACGTCCACTACGATGTCAGCGGTGTGCGCAGGCAGGGTAGCCGGCTCAAAACCAAAGGCGGGCGTGCCAGCGGACCAGGGCCGTTTCTGGAACTGATGGCGTTCACACGCAACATCGTCATGGCACGCCAGGGACGCTACCTGGAAGACACGGACGCGCACCGTCTGGCCTGTTTCACCGGCCGCATTGTTCAGGTTGGCGGCGTGCGGCGGGCCGCTACCATCTCCATCTCCGACCTGCTGTCGCTGGGCATGCGCCACATCAAAGGCGGCAACTGGTACAACGACACGACCTACTGGACGGACGGCAAGTACCTCACGATGGCCAACAACTCGGCCTGCTACGAGGCACGCCCGCCCATCGACGTGTTCATGCGCGAGTTCCTGGCCCTGGTCGAATCCAAATCGGGCGAGCGCGGCATCTTCAACCGACAGGCCATCATCGAGACGCGACCGGCGCGGCGGAAGAAAGCCAAGTTCGGCATGAACCCGTGCGCCGAGATCGTGTTGCGGCCGTACGAGTTCTGCAACTTGACCATCGTCATCGCCCGCGCGGACGACACGGTCGAGAGCTTGAAGCGGAAGGTGCGCATCGCCACGATCTTCGGCCTCATGCAGTCGACCTGCACCGACTTCAAATACATCCGCCCGAAATGGAAGGAGAACTGCGAGGACGAGCGGCTGCTCGGCGTCGACATTACCGGCCACGCCGACTGCCCGCTGCTGCGCTACGGCGCGGCAGGGCGAGCCGACCTGTTGCGCTTGCTCAAGAAAGTCGTCCACGACACGAAAGCCGAGTACGCCCCACGGTTCGGGATCAACCTGTCGGCGGCTGACACCTGCGTCAAGCCTGGCGGCGACTCGGGCGTGTTTTTCGACTGCGCCTCGGGTATCAGCGCACGGTTCTCGGACTTCCAGCTGCGCTGGGTGCGCGAGTCTAAGGACAGCCCGATCGCGCATTTCCTAATGGACTCGGGCGTGCCTTGGGCACCGGCGCCGGAAGCCCCGAACGAACTGCTCGTTTTCGGTTTCCCCAAGAAGTCGCCGTTCGGGTCGACAACGCGGAACCAGCTGAACGCCATCGAGCAGCTGGAGAACTGGTTTGAGTGGAAGCGCGAGTGGGCTGAGCACTCGGTCAGCTGCACCATTTACGTCGAGGACCATGAGTGGCTCCAGGTCGGGGCCTGGTTGTACGACATCGAGCACTGGAAGTACCTCAGCGGCCTCAGTTTCCTGCCCAAGGACAATGGCGTGTACACTTACGCGCCCAACGAGGAGTTGACCAGCGAGCGGTACGAGGAGGCCAAGGCGGCCTTTCCCGAATTGAACTGGTCAAAACTCCAGCACTACGAAGAGGAGGACAACACAGGGGCGGCGCAGACATTTGCCTGCACCGGCGATCTGTGTGAGCGTGTCTGACGGCATCAAGGAGGGGCCGGGCGAACAGCCTGGCCCCGCCTCGTTATGAGCGATTTCCTTGAGGACGACATGAACGAGATCACGGACGAGTTGCGTGCGGCGTACGGACGCCGACCGCGGGTGCAACGGTGGCAACTCCAGGGTGCCTCGGAGGAACTGCTGGAGTTTCTGGCCCACGTTTTCGACGAGGCGACGTTGCGCCTGATGGTGTTTTGTGAATCTCCCGCCACGGGGACGCAATATCTGATCCCCGCCGACCGTTGGGGCGGCAAGACGCCGAAGTTCAACCTCAACGTCGACAGTACCTGGTGGGACTGCAAACCGCAGCCAGGCACAACCTGGCAGCACTACAAAGGCGGGCGTTACCGCGTCGTGCAGAACGCCCACCACGTCCTGACAGGCCGGCACTTCGTCATCTACCGTTCCGAGACGGATGGGACGCGCTGGGCCAGGGACGCGGAGTCGTGGTTCAGCCTGGTCAATAACGGCCAGGACAGGAAAACCTACCGCTTCAACCCGGCCAACAAGTAGCTCGGGGAGCGGCGGCAAGGTATACTCTGTACGGAGGCACTATGGTTGCCGCGAAAAGGCGAACGGCAAAGAGCGACGATCTGCGTAAGAAGAAATACGGCAAGCTGAGAGTTCTCTCGCTGCTCCGCACCGAGTCGAACGTAGGTCGAATCTGGCAGTGTCGCTGCAAGTGTGGCAAATTGACAGAGGCGTCCACCGGCAAGCTCGTTTGCGGGCACAAAACCAGTTGCGGCTGTGGACGCAAAGCGAGGGCGGCGGCGCTCGTTCGGAAGGGTACGCGGCACCCGAAGTGGAAAGGTTACGAGGGGATTACCGGATCGCTGTGGCACCGAATCCGAGCCAGTGCCGCAGCGAGAGGTATCTCGTTCGAGATCACGATTGAGGAAGCCTGGGAACTGTACCAGGCGCAGGAAGGCCGCTGTAAGTTGTCCGGCGTGCCGCTTTATATGGTCAAGAACTCGTTCGCGCTGGCCAACGGCGCAAACACGGCATCGCTCGACCGTATCGACAACGAGAAAGGTTACGTTGTCGGGAACGTGCAGTGGGTGCATACGGTCATCAATTACATGAAAGGCACGTTACCGCAGCTTGAGTTTCTTAGTTGGTGCCGTATGGTCGCGGAACGCGACCTACCACAGTAGCTCGTTAGGAGGCAAGGATGCGCTGGGAAGAGATCCCGCTGGTCACGGATGACTGGGCCGTCAAAGTCGCTGCCCCGGCGTACGACATCCGTTGTGCCGTGGCCGGTGTCTACACGGCAGTTCCTATCGGTGTCTACTACCACCCGGGCCTGGAAAAAGCCGCGCTGTTCCCGCAAGGGACCGACGCTGCCGACCAGGCCCGGGTGCTCGCTGCGACTGAGCGCGCGGTTGGACCCTCCGGGGTCCGACCGCTTTTTCTTACCTATCAGGAGGTGGGGGCTCCCGAAACCCAGTGGGTCAAGGTCGCCTACTCGCCCACGCTGCGACGTCTCGGCGAGGCCACAAACTTCTTCCCCGGGCAGTACCCAGGCGGGCTGCCCAACCACCCGTCGCCGGTCGCGGCCATGCTGACGTCCGGCCTGGTCGGGGCGGGCCTCGGCTGGGGCGGCGGCAAGCTCCTCAACAAGTTGCTGCCCGAGCGCTTCGGGGACAACCTGGGGCGGACGGGCCTGATCCTCGGCGGCTTGCTGGGGGCTGCCCCCGGCGCCGCGTGGGGCGGTGTCAACACGCTGACCGGCAACCGCTTTAACGACTCCTCCCTCACGCAGGGCGACCCACTCCAGGCAGACCTGCTGTTTCCGCGAGCGATGGACGGCTCCAACGCCGTACCGCCGGCGCAGGGGGCCGCGCCGCTTGAAGGGATCAAGGACTTCGTCACCACGCAGCGCAGCGTGAACCCCAAGAAGCTGCTCAAATTCTCCGAGGATCTGGAGGCCGTACCGTTGGGCAAACGCTACCAGGCGGCCGTCGACCTGGTCAAAGAAGCCTTCGGGGACTCTTTCGGCGCGGAACCGGACGACCTGGGACCGACGCCGCTGGACGTCAACGTGAACAGCCTGGGGCAGACGCTTTGGCAGGCTGGAGCTACGCCGCGTCTGGCAGCCTCCACGATGGGCGCCATGTTCGCCGCTCAGCAGTTCCCCGACGCGCGGGCGCAGCCTGGTCTAGTGACGGCTCACCAGATGGGGCAGCTGGCCCAGAGCATGGGGCAACCCTACCAGGAAGGCCCGAAGACAAACTACGGGCTCAACGCCGCCAAGGACTTCATCAAGGGCACGGCGTTCGGGCTGGGCGCAAACGCCCTGGTCGGTACGCCGTACCGGGCCGGCACGTTTGGCCTGGCCAACGCTGGCCTTGGTGTCATAGGTGCTGTGGTGTCCAACTTCTTCGGAGGTTAGAATACCGGAAGTTGAAGGGACTCTTTAACACGGAGGTTTTGCTCATGGACGTAGCTACCGAGTTCAAGGCAGCCATCGACGCCGTCATCGCCGACTACAAGGCGAAGGCCAAGGATGGGCTGACCATCCCCGAGATCTGGGAACTCTCCAGCAACGCACTCGCCACGTTCGTCAGCCTCGCCGGCAAGCTCAAGACCCTGAGCGGCGCCGACAAGAAGAAGCTGGTCATGGACGCGGCGGCCGACTTCTACGACAAGGTCATCGCGCCCATCGACATCCCCAGGGTGCCGAACTTCGTCGAGGTCACGGTGGTCGACCCCGCCGTGCGCCAGCTGTGGCTGATGCTCGCGGACGGGGCCGTCGAGGCCCTGGTCAACATCTTCAACAAGTCCGATGGTTGGTTCAAGGAACCGGCCGACGACGGCACCTGGAAGCCGACCACGCCGACTGGCAATCCCGCGCTACCCCCAGGCTTCACACCGTACTGAGAGGGACTCCGGGAGTCTGTGGCCTCCCGGGGAGCAACTGGCCCTGCCTGGATCGTTTCCGGGCAGGGCTTTCTCAAAACCGGCTTTTAGGAACGGACTCCATGAACTACAACGGGATGACCTTCCTCGGCAACGGTTCCGTACTCAATCTGCAAGAAGATGTCGTCCGCTTCGGCCCGCTTCGCTTCTGGGCGGAACGTGGCCTGGTCCACGTTGAAGACGCGACCGACAACAGCTACGAAGTCATGTCAGTGCGGACCTTCCTCAGCCGCGCCCGCGGGCTGTCCGACATGATCGGCAACTCGACCCAGCGCGAGATGCACAGCGAGGACCGCTATGACCAGATGGAGCGGACGCGCCACCTCACTTTCCTGGAAGGTGCGGCCAACCTCGCCCGCAAGGCCCAGATTCAGGGCATGCCCTCGGACCCCAGTGCCCGCCGCGAACTGGTGCGCCGGCGGCCCAAAAGCGTCGTCGTCCCCGCCTACGGCGGCGGCATGTAACGAGACAAGGAGGCAGGGATGCCACTTAACGCAAGGGAAGCATTCAAGGTTGGTTTCCTGGCCCGCTGCGTCGAGGACGGCTTGAGCCCCGACGAGATGCTGGACCGTGTCAAGTTCGCTGCTGAACTCCTGGAGAAGCGCGCCGGCATCATTAGCACGCTCGGCGGTAAACTGGCCGACGTCGGCCAGGGTATCGGCTCAGCGGCGCTCGGCTACGGCTTGCCGCTGGCCCTGGCGGCCCCACCCATTTTGGGCGGAGTCGCGGGCTACGGCTTAGCCAGAGCCACCGACATCGACGACACCGACATCGACGACGTCAAGGACCGCGAGGTCATGGACGAGTACGTCCGGCAGACAGCCAGGCTCAAACGGCAGCGGGCGGCGCGCGACTACCAGAAGGCAAAGCAGCAGACAGGCCGGATCTTCATGTAAGCAGGGTGAACCCCTATGCCTTCGAGCTTGGTGAAGTTCAGCAACCGGACACGGGCATCGGGGGGTCGCCACCTCCACTGGAACCGGCTAGAGTTCGACGGCCTGCCGTTCCGCGGCGACATGGCCCCGATCATGCCGGAGGAGGAGTACGAGGCCCGAGCCGTTCGCATCTCCGATTTCCGCAACGGCTTTTTCGATGTCCAGGACGCTCAGGAGAACAAGTGGTACTGCGACGTGATGGAGTGCTGCTTCAACGGCTGGTTCAAACTGTGGTACGAAGAAAAGTTCTGGGTCGGGCCGGACGGCAAGCGCACCACGAAGCATTACCTGGAGTGGGTCGAATACTATATGGAGGACGGCACGCGGACGCCGTTCGTCACCAGTGGCATGATGGAGATGGCGCATGGACAGCAAAACCTCCTCGGACATTATCAGCAGGGTCCGGGCTGAGAAGCAGGCGTTTCTGGGTCTGGGCGAGGCACAGCCGGACACGGCTGGGTTCGCTGACGCGATCCAGGACATGGCCTCGGCGCAGCTCAAGGCCGACGCGGGCCGCGACGTGCGCAACCTGGCCCTAGCTGCCCTGGGTGTGGGCGTCGCCGGGCGCGGGGCCGTGGGCCTCGTCAACGCGCTCAAAGGCGACAAGCCGAAGAAGACGCGCAGCGGCCCTACCATGCTGCCCTTGCCGTACCCGGTCGAGCCGGCGGTCATGCCCGGCAACATCAAGGCCGGCGGCTTCCTCAGCGGGGACGCCGCTTCCACGAAGTCCGGCATCCCCTGGTACACGCCGGCCATGTTCCTCGGCGGCCTGGGTGGGCTGGCGGCCGGCTGGAAAGGCATGGACGCACTGCTGGACGCGCGTCGCAAGAAGGAGCGCGAGAACGAACTGATAACCGCCCGCCAGCAGTTCCACGACGCGCTGCTGTCGCAATACGACAAGCCCCTGGCACTCAAGAAGGCAGCCGAGGCGACGACGATGGAGAAGGTCGGCGCGCTTCTGGACAGCCTGTTCGACAAGTTCACCGGCACCCTGGAGAAAACCTCCATCGACTGGTCCAACCTGGGCGGGATGGCCACGGGCGGCTACGGGGCCTACGCCGGCCTCTCGGGCCTGCTTGCCGGCGCCCTGGTCTACGACAAGATCCAGAAGCGTTCGCAGCGTGCGGTCCTGGAGAAGGCCATGCAGCGCCGACAGCGGCGCGAGTTCATGCAGCGGCCGACCGAGATCTACGCGATCCCGGAGCCGGTGTCAGCCGTGCCCAAGGCCAACTTCAAGGACGAGATGAAGCTCCTGACGGAGTCTCCCGAAGCGGAGGTGTAAGGTGGCTGGACTGCTGGCCGATTTCCCCAAGCCGAAAGCGCCAGCGCTGGACCTGCCCCAGACGAAGGCGCAGTCGATCTTGTCCAGCGGGCCGTTGACGGCCCCGCCTACCCCCGCGCCGCAAATGCGGGAGTTCGGCGATGCGCGCCTCACGCGCCAATACATCTACGAGGACGCCCTGAACGCCGCCCGCAACATCGAACCCATCGAAGACGAACGCTACCGCCTGCGGCTGGCCGACGTGGACTGGGCCGACCCGGAACGCTTCACGCGCAAGCAGCGCAAAGCGGCAATCCTGGCCGGCGACACGCTGGCTCGGCGCCTGCGCGGCAGCTGGGTATTGGAGGACGTTGCCACGGGTAAGGAGATCCAACGGCGCGCCCAGATCGTCGGCCGCATTCCTTACCTGTCCAGCATGGGCACGTTCGTCCACAAGGGGAACGAATACACCGTCAACCACCAGCAGCGATTGCGGCCCGGCGTCTTCGCCCGCGTCAAAGACAACGGCGAGATCGAGAGCCATGTCAACGTACTGCCGGGTAAGGGCGTCTCGCACCGCTACTTTCTGGACCCGGAGAAGGAACTGTTCAAGCTGCGGCTCGGACAGGCCGAGATGCCGCTGCTGCCGCTAGTCCAGGCCCTCGGCGCCACCGACAAGGAAGTCCGCGAGGCGTGGGGCGACCAGCTGTTCGCGGCCAACTACAAGCACCTGGACAGCGGCCAGACTATCAAGAAGCTGGCCGCGCGCCTGCTGCGCCGCGCCGACCAGGGTTTAGACGAAGGCACGACGCGGCAACGGCTGGCCGATACGATCAACCGTATGGAACTGGACCCGGAGGTCACCAAGCGCACGCTGGGCCAGCCGTACGCCAACCTAAACAAAGAAGTTATCCTCAACGCCACTAAAAAACTGATCCAGGTCAACCGCCGCGAAGTTGACCCCGACGACCGCGACAGCCTGGCCTACCAGCAATTCTTCGGCCCCGAAGACCTGTTCGCCGAGCGCCTGCGGCGGGACCACGGTAACCTGCGGAAACAGCTGTTCAGGAAGATCGCCCTGGCCGGCAACCTGGACAAGATGCCCAGCGGCGCGCTGACGCCCCAGGTCGAGCAGGTGCTGCTCGGCAGCGGGCTCGCGCAGGCACTCGAAGAGATCAACCCGGCCGAAGTCTTCGATAAGCAGAGCCGTATCACGCGCATGGGCGAGGGCGGTATCCCAAGCCTAGACGCGATCCCCGACGAAGCCCGCGCCGTACAGCCGTCGCACATGGGTTTCATGGACCCGCTGCGGACACCGGAGAGCTTCCGCGTCGGCGTCGACCTGCACATGGCGCGCAGTTCGCGCAAAGGCCGCGACGGCCGCATCTACACGAGCCTCCGCGACCAGCAAGGGAACATGGTTTGGAAGTCCCCGCAGGACGTGGCTGAGGCAAGCATCGCTACGCCGGACGTGCTCAAATGGGACACGAAGCGCGTGCCGGTGATGAAGGGAGGCAAGCTGGCCTATGTTCCGAAGAATGAAGTGGATTTTGTCCTACCTAACTTCGAGGACTCGTTTTCGCCGCTTGGTAACATGGTGCCGCTCAAGAGCATGGTCAAAGGCCAGCGCGTCGCAATGGCCAGTCGCATGCTCACCCAGGCCCTCCCCCTCACCGCCGCCGAGGCTCCGCTTGTACAATCCGGCTTGCCTGGCAGTAAGGGCGCCCGGAGCTTCGAGGAAGAATACGGCAAGCACATGGGAGCAGTGGCGGCTGATTCGGACGGACGGGTCGTCGATGTCCGTGACGGAGTTATTAAGCTCAAGTACAACGACGGCCGCACCGACGAGGTCGAACTCTACGAGAACCACCCGTTCAACCGGAAGACCTACATCAACCAGACCGCGGTAGTAAAACCAGGCGACGCGATTACGAAAGGACAGCTGCTGGCTCACAGCAACTACACCGACAAGACCGGGGCGACGGCGCTGGGCACAAACCTGAACGTCGCCTACTGGCCCTACCTGGGTTACAACTTCGAGGACGCGGTGGTGATCTCGGAGAGCGGGGCCAAGAAGATGTCCTCCGAGCACATGTACCAGCACGACTTGGAGGTCACGGACAAGCACAAGATCGGGAAGCGGCATTACGTCAACCTCTTCCCCGGTAAGTTCGACAAGAAGGCGTACGAGAACCTGGACGACGACGGCATTGTTCGGCCCGGCACCGTCGTCAACCACGGTGACCCGCTCATCCTGGCTGCGCGGCAGAAAGAGTTCGCGCAGAACAAGATCCACAAGAAAAAACAGGCAGGGTACGGCGATGAGTCTCTACTGTGGAAGCATCACGATCCTGGGGTTGTTACCGACGTCGTGTGGGGCAAAAACGGGCCTGTCGTCCTGGTTAAGTCCCAGTCTCAAATGCAAGTCGGCGACAAGCTCTCCGGCCGTTACGGCGATAAAGGAGTGGTCGCGGCCATCGTCCCCGACAGCCAGATGCCGCACGGTCGGGACGGTAACCCCTTCGAGCTTCTCCTGAACCCGCTGGGCGTCATCAGCCGCACCAACCCGGCACAGAAAGTCGAGGCTCAGCTGGGCAAGATCGCGCGCTTGACCGGCAAGCCCGTCAAGGTGCCCGATTTCGAGGACGAGGAAGACCTGACGGCCTGGGCACAAATGCAGCTGCGGATGCACGGCCTCAAGGACACCGAAGACATCGTCTGGCCCGAGAAAAACATGAAGGTGCCAGGCATCCACTCCGGTACGCGCTTCTTCATGAAGCTGCACCACACCGCCGAATCCAAAGGCCAGGGTCGCGGCGGTGGCTCCTATTCGATGGACGACACGCCGGCTAAAGGTGGCGCACAGGGTTGTTTCCTGGCCGGCACGCACCTGCATACGGCTGAGCACGGTTTTCAGGACATCGCCCGCATCGTCGGCCGGCGCATGCCTGTCAAAGTGCTGACTCGGCGGCCGGGCGGCGTACACCAGCAGTGGCTGCCGGTCACGGACTGGTTCCACTACCGGGTCGACGCAAACGCACTGGTGACGCTGCGGCTTGGTAACGGCCGGGAGATCCACGTCACCAGGAACCACGAGTTCGTCATGGCAGACGGCACGCGGAAACTGGCGGGCGACCTGGTCGCGGGCGACGACCTGATGGAGGTTTGAGTCATGGAAGACCTTGGAGTCTTGGCGGCGAAAGCCGCTACGCTGCGCGTGAAACTGGCAAACGTGGCGGCCTTGGCGGCTTCGCCGGCCGGCGAGAGCGCACTCGCGCGCCTGGGCGGTTGGCTGTCCGGCAAAGCATTCAAGCCGGTATCGCAGATGGCTCGTCCGCAGTTCGGCACGCTTAACGCGCTTGGTGAAGAAGCGCAGGCGCTGGCGCGCCAGCAGCGCATGAGCCGGCTGACTCTAGGCTTATCCGACAAGCCGTACTTCCATGTTCAAGATCGTGTTGGTGGCGGCTTAGCCGGTGCCTGGCTCGGTGCGTACGCAGACAGTAAAGTGAACGGCGAGGTCAACGACCTCTCCAGTGCCGGGCGCCGTGCGGCAGCGGTGCTCGGCGGCGGTTATCTGGGCGGTAAAGGCGCGAACTCGGCTTTGAACGTCGGCCGCAAGTTTACAGCGAACACGTCGCCGCTCATGGGTTACGACACGGCTTTGATTCCGAAAGTGTCGCTCAAGTCTATCTGGAACCACGGCGTCATGGACCGCCCAATGGGCGGCATCGCGCGCGGCGGTAGCGGCAGTGAGGCTAACCCGCGCTACGAACTGCTGCGGCGCTATCTCGGCATTCACAAGAACGACGCGGCCAAAGACATGTTCATCTCGAACGCGGACAAGTCGCTGTCGTTCAACCCGGCAGTCGTAAAGCCTGGCTCGAAAACATGGCAGCAGTACATTGACCCAGGGCGGCAAGACAGCAGCCTGGGTGTCCGATTCAGCGAGGGCCTCAAGAACCCACCCAAGCTCGAAGTACCCAATAGCGCCCCGCCCAAGCTCGAAGTATCCGGCAACGCCCCGGCCAAGAGTCTCATTCTTCCGGGCGCTAACCCGGAACCGCCGCGCAGCGTTTTGCTGGGCGGTGGCCAGCCGACAGGGCCGGCTAAAAAGCTGATCCTGCCGGGACAGGAACCAAACGCACCTGCACCGGCGCTGGTCATGCCCGGTCAAGGTCAAGCGCCCAGACCTGCGCCGAAGCCAGCGGCCCCGGAGAAAACGTACAGCCTCAACGAGGGCGACCTGGCTAACCCACCTGGGTACAGCGTCGACCAGAAGAACAACCCGTTCAACAATCTGTTCGGCTCGCACGACATGCGCCACGTCCAGGGCTCTGTTGAGCGCTTGCCGGGCGGCAAGTTCCGCACCTCGCACGAGCTAGGTGACACCTGGAACTTCCGTCTCGACCCGCACGAGACGCCAGAAGCCGCTGCTTACCTCAAAGGCATGGCTGGCACGTCGCCTAACCGCTGGGGCGAGTTCCTCAAGCAGAAGGCGGACATCGGACACGCCAGTGCCTACGGCGGCCCGGATAAAACAGTGAGCGACCGGCTCAAGAACTACGGCATGCGCAGTGTCATCGAAGCGGCAGCACAGAAAGAAGCTCCGGTCATTCGGCAACGTATGCGCTTCACTTACGAGGCACCTACCGAAGCCAACGCGGCTTTCGCCAAGGCGACTGGCGGAGTAGCGCCGAGCGAGATCGAGTTGTTGTCGTCCAACGTCGCCGGGCCTGCCGTGCTTAGCCCCGAACGTCAGCAAATGCTGCGGCGGCTGCTTGGCGGCAGTGCAGTCGCGGGCACCGGCGGCCTTTACGCGAGCGGCCAGCTACCGAGCAAAGACACGCCCCAGGCTGCAACGCCACAGCCGCAGCCGCTAACGCCAAAACAAGAGGCACCTGCGTCGAAGACGTGGCGACCACGGGGACGAGAAGCACTATCGGCTTTCTTCCGCAAGCCGAAGTCTGAGCTATCTACTCGGCAGAAAATGATCCGCGGTGTCACCGACCGCGCGGCCGGCGGCATCCGCAGCTTCTGGGACCGTATGCAGCAGCGTTATGGCGGCAGTGGAGGGCTCGGAGCGTGAAAATAACTTCGGTAGAACCGTTCGCCGGCACTGCGGATCTGGAGGGGAAGGTGGACGTCTACGACATTACCGTCGCGGACCTCCACCTTTACGGCGTCTACGGAGTGCTGGTGTCCAACAGCAAGCGCGTGGCCATGCTGGACACCAACGCCCTGCTGTCGCACGGGGCCACGGAAACGCTGCGTGACGTCCGCCTGATTCGCGGCCAGGGCCGAGCCAGTGAGAACTACTGGCTCCAGTTCATGATGGGTTACACGCCGGTCGACCCCAAGGTGCCGCAGACGCACGAGAAGTTCGTCAACCAGCTGAAAGCCTCTGGCATCAACGTGGTCCGCGACGGCTACCAGATGAACGTCATGGCCCTGACCAACCGGGACGTGGACACCCTGGCGTCCGACCGCATCATCAAGAGCGGGGACACCGTGCGCTTCGACAAGGAACTCAAACCGATCCCGGGTGGCCTGTTCGATCCCACGCTCACCGGCGGACACAACGGTAAGCGCTGGGCGGCTATCGAACTGCCCGAACCGATGCCCAACCCGGTCATGGAGGAGCCGATCCGGCGCATGCTGAACCTGACCCAGAAACAGTTCAGCGCCGTCCTGGCGGGCGAGCACGAACTGCCTAGCTTCGGCAGCGGCCCCAAAGCGATCACCCAGGCCCTGGAGAACATCAACCTGGAACGCGAGTTGGCCAAAGCCAAGGCCGAATACACCCACGGACGCGGTACAGCCCGCGACGCTGCGCACCGGCGCTGGCAGTATCTCGACGGCGCCCAGAAGCGCGGTCTGCATCCCAAAGATTGGATACTGAACCGCGTGCCAGTGCTGCCGCCGGCCTTCCGCCCGGTCAGCGTCATGGGGGACTCCGGCGTACCCCTGGTGTCGGACCCCAACTACCTCTACAAGGAGTTGCTCGACGCCAACAAGAATTTCACGGACATGGTCAAGCAGGTGGGGGACAAGAACGTCGGCAACGAGCGGCTGGCGGTCTACAACTCGTTCAAGGCGGTTACCGGCCTGGGCGAGCCTGTTCACCCCAAGCTGATCGAGAAAAACGTGAAAGGCATTCTCAAATCCGTTTTTGGAACCTCGCCGAAGTTCGGCACGGTGCAGCGGAAACTGCTGTCCTCGACCGTCGACAACGTGGGCCGCTCGGTCATTACGCCGAACCCTGACTACGATATGGACACCATCGGCGTGCCCGAGAACCAGGCGTTCGACGTCTACTCGAAGTTCATCGTCCGCCGCCTGCGCCGCCGGGGCCTACCGATCCGCGAGGCTCTCAAGCACGTCCGCGACAAATCGGGCCTGGCCCGGGACGTTCTCCAGGAAGAGATGGACAACCGGCCGGTCTATGTCAACCGGGCTCCGGTGCTGCACAAATTCGGTATCATGGCCTTCCGCCCGCGGTTGATTAAGGGGGACGTCCTCCAGGTCAGCCCGTTGATCGTCAAAGGCTTCAACGCTGACTTTGACGGGGACGCCATGCAGTTTCACGTCCCGTCGTCCGATGAAGCGGTCAAGGAAGCCTACGAGCGGATGCTGCCCAGTCGCTCGCTGCTTAGCCCGGCCGATTTCAAAAGCCCGGTCCACGCTCCTGGCCAGGAGTACCTGGGCGGGCTCTACTACGCGACGCGCCAGCGTGAGGAAGACAAGCAGCGGCGGCCCCGCGTGTTCCGTTCCGTAGCCGACGCCAAGAAGGCGCACCAGCGCGGCGAGATCACAGCGGACACGCCGATTCAGATCATGGAGTAACACCTGCCTTGTCCGGCCACGCCGGAGTAGGCTACACTATACCCGCAGTACGGATACCAACAAGGAAAGGGAGTTCCGCATGAGCACCCCTTCGCACGGCGATCACCTGGTCAATCTCGAAGTCATCAGGATGGCACGTCAACAGCTTGGCGGCTTCCAGAAACAAGCCTTCATCCCAGCTAGCGACCCCGGCATGGGAGCCGGCGGTGGCGGCGGTGGTGGCGGGGGCGGCGCTCCTCCAATGGACCCCGCGATGATGGGCGGCGGCGGGGGCGGCGCTCCTCCGCCCGATCCTGCCGCTGGCGGCGGTGGCGGTGGCGGCGGTGGTGGGCTCGATCCCATCATGCAAATGATGACGCAGATGCAGCAGCAGATCCAGCAGCTGACCCAGGGCGGCGGCGCGGGCGGCGGCGCGGGCGGCGCGCTGAAACCCAAAATCGACGTCAACGTCGAGATGATGCAGATCAAGAACATGCTCGCCAAGATCTGCGACCACCTCGGCATTCAGATCCCGGCCCAGGACATGGTCGCCACGCCTGAGAAGCTCATGGCGATGTCCCAGGGGCAGTCGGCGGCTTCGCCTCCTGGCACGGGGGCCGGCGGCGCAGGGGCTGGCGGTGCGGGTGCCGGGGCCATCCCGCCGATGGACCCGATGCAGGGCATGCAGCCCGCCGGCTCGCCTGGCGGCGAGAAGATGGGGGCGCACCGTCCCTACAGAGCCAACGGGCAAGCCTACGACGGAACTGCTCTGGCGTCGGGCCTGGGCGAAACGCACAATCGGGCCGCGGCAATCATGCGGCTGCGTCAGGCGGCATAACTCATGGCTATGATCGTCGAGATTATCCCGGAAGGCGGTATCGGTCGGCGGGATGCCTTGGTTGTCCCGGCGTCCCAGATCATCATCCGCCAAGACGACGGCACTCCGCTCATGGTCGCCGCCGTTTACGGCCCCGAGGGCGCCATCGCCTGCGGGTCAGTCAGCCACGATGAAGAGGAGTTCAACCGCTTCCTGCGGATGCTCAACATTCACCAAACCGTCATGGTGCAACGGATCAAGATGCCACCACCGCCGCCCGGGGCCAGGCTCGTCGCCGGCCCTAAGAGCCCTAGCCTCACGCACAAAAAGGAGATCATCCTTGGCAAGTGAACTTCCTGGCGGCCAACGCCGCCGACGCCCGGCCGTCGACCGCACGCGCGTCCGTACAGCCGATGAGTATTACAAGAGCGGCGACGTGTCCGCCGTCCAGGGCGGCAACACCGCGGCCGACAGCACGCTCAAGCCGGGCCAGGCGCCGGTGCCTGCGGCCGCGCGGCGGAAACCGGCGTCCGACCGCAGCCGCGTCCGTTCGGCCGACGAGTATTACAAGGCACAGGACCAGGCCCCGACTGCCGAACAGATCAGGGCCGGGCAGGTCCGTGACCCTCGCCGTCTTGGCCCACCACCGCAGCTGGGCGCGCCGCAGGCGCTGCCGGCCAAGCAGCCACGGTTGCCCAAGCCGGGGCGCCAACGGCCCGAACTGCTCATCACCCAGGCGGACGAGATCAACGGCGTCATGCAGGAAGTCGTCAGCCGCCTAAGCATGGGCGAGCAGCGCGTGATCGTCTACGTCGCCAAGGGGCAGGTGCCCCTGCTGCGGCGCGCCAGAACCAATCTGGAACTGCTGGTGACCCGCGAGGTCATCACCGAGGACCAGGCGCGTGACGTGACCTTCTCCTACGAGCAAGGCGAGGAGGCCAAAAAGGCCATCGACGCCAAGCTAGGAGCCGCGCCGACTTTCGAGAGCCAGCCCACAGTCAGTGTCGACGCCAAAAAGGCGGCTGACACGGAGATCGACCCGCTGGCCTTCCTCAACGGTGAGGGCGACGACCCGGACGACCCGAAGATCGACGTCTCGCCAGTTGCCGAGCAGGATCAGGTCGAGGTCGACACGTCGAACGATCCAGACGCCAAACCGGACGTCGATGACGACGACGGCGCGGACAATACTTTCCTCAACCCGGAGAACAAGGAAGCCGCGGCGTTCTCGATTCCGTTCAACAAGCTGCCCGAGAATCTGATAATCGACCCGAACAAGCCGGGCGTCATGGGCGTTGACCCGGCCGCGCCGGAAGGCGACCGCACCGTGGTCGAGGTTCAGCAGCCCGAAGAGACGGTCGTGCAGGTCACCTCGGGCAACCTGCAACCCATGCAGCAGATGGAAGGCGCCGGCGACAAGGGCGAAGACGTGCCGAACCTGGGCAGCCACATCGAGGCCCCAACCGAGGCGATGGAGGGTGTCGGCGACGCCCCCAAGCCGCAGCAGCAATACCGTCGCGGCGGTCGACGCTCCGGTCGCGGCTCGTAAGAGTCCTCCTTTCGGCGGGCGTGGGTTACAAAGGATTGTGGCCCACGTCCGTTTTCTAAAAGCCAGTTTTGAGGGAGGGAGCCCGTGTTCGATACCATCCGCTCTTGGTGGCGAGGCGTCCCCAAACACGAAGTCAAAGAGGTCGAGTGGGGGCGACGGATCGCCAAGGCGCTCACGACCTACGGCCTGGCCACCCGCGACGAGGTCCGCATCTTCGACGGCACGCGCATCGACCTGCTTACGCCACACCATGCCGTCGAGATCGACTGGGCGCCGAAGTGGGCTGAGGCCATCGGACAGTCGCTCTACTACGGCGTCCGGTCCAAAAAGCAGGCCGTTGTCCTCCTGCTGCTGTGCGACTCCCGCGACGAGGCGTATATCGTCCGCTGCCGCGCGGTCTGCACTACGAATACGCCCAAGATTCCGATTTGGCTGCTCAACACCAAGAGCCGTGTTTTGTACCTCGCGGACGGACAGACGATCACGGTGGAGTAATGCTCAAAACCACGATGGGGCAGCTGCTTGTCAATGACTCGCTGCCCGAAGACCTGCGCGATTACGGGCGCATCCTCGACAAAAAGGGGATGGCGACCTTGCTGCGCACCGTGGCCGAGAAATACCCGGACCAGTACCGCGACGTCTCGAAGAAGCTGGCCGACATCGGCCGCAACGTCGCCAGCGAGTTTGGTGGCAACAGTTTCGGGCTGGCGCACATGGCCAAGTCCGGCCTGGGGCAGCAGTACCAGAAGAACTTGCAGGCGAAGCTCAAGCAGATCCTTGACGATGACAACCTGGACGACGCTAAGCGGCAGGAGTTGATCGTCAAAGCGGCGGGCATGGACCGCGAGAAGCAGATGAAGTCGATCCTGGAAGAGGCCATCAAAAACAAGAACCCGCTGGCCTCCCAGGTGATCTCCGGTTCGCGCGGCAACGAGATGAACCTGGCCTCGCTGCTGGACTCCGACCGGCTGTACTCCGACCACCGGGATCAGCCGCTGGCCATCCCTATCGTCCACAGCTACAGCCAGGGCCTGCGGCCCATCGAATACTGGGCTGGCACCTACGGCGCCCGCAAGGGCGTCATGGCGACCAAGTTTGCCACCCAGGACGCCGGCTTTTTGAGCAAGCAGTTAAACCAGGTCGCCCACCGTCTGATGGTGGTGGACGAGGACGACCCGCGCTACGAAGGCGACCCGACACCGCGCGGCTTGCCGGTAGACACAGACGACCCCGACAACGAAGGGGCGCTGCTGGGCATGGACGTTGGCCCGTACAAGCGGAACACCGCGCTGACTCCCAAAATTCTCAAGGACTTGAAAAGGAGGGGACATGCTCGCCTTCTTGTCCGAAGCCCGGTGGTGGGCGGCAGTCCTGATGGTGGTATTTACGCACGGGATGTTGGTGTGCGTGAACGTGGCACTCTTCCTGGTCGCGGTGAGCAGGTTGGACTCACCGCTGCCCAGGCGCTGTCGGAGCCGCTGTCGCAGGGGCAGCTGTCGGCTAAGCATTCGGGCGGCGTCGCGGGGCAGGAGAAAGCGGTCGGCGGCTTCCAGTACATCAACCAGCTGATTCAGGTGCCCAAGGTGTTCAAAGGCGGGGCGGCGCACTCAAACGAGGACGGCAGCGTCGAACGGATCGAGGAAGGTCCGGCCGGTGGCCAGTTCGTCTGGATCAACGGCAAGCGGCACTACGTCGGCGAGGGTTTTGAGTTGAAGGTGAAACCTGGCGACCAGGTCGAGGCTGGTGACCTGATCTCGGAAGGTCTGCCCAACCTGAACGTCGTTGTGGACCATAAGGGACGTGGCGAGGGCGCACGCTATTTCGTCAACTCGTTCGTGGACGCGATGCGCGGGGCCGGGCTCAAGGTCAACCGGCGCAACGTGGAAGTGCTGGCTCGGGGGCTTATCAACCATGTCCGACTCACCGACGAGTTCCAGGGCAACCTGCCCGACGACGTTGTCCCCTACAGCACCCTTGAGCACCTCTACGAACCACGCGAGGGTCACCAGACTCTACGAACTGAGCGCGCTTTGGGACAATACCTTGAGCGCCCAGTTCTACACTACAGCATCGGCACGAAGGTCCGCCCTTCGGTCCTTAAAGAGCTTCAACAGTTTGGTATTAAGGAAGTTGCTGTTCACGCAGAGCCGCCTCCGTTCAAGTCCGAGATGATCCGTGGTATGTACTCCCTCCAGCACGACCCGGATTGGATGACCCGCATGTACGGCTCCGGCCAGAAGTCGAGCCTGCTGGAGGCGGTTCACCGTGGCCGCAGTTCCAACGAACTCGGCACCAGTTTCGTGCCCGGTCTGGCTCGCGCCGAAGAGTTCGGGCGCGTGGGCCAGGTACGCCAGCCGCTACCCGGCACGAAGCCGCCGCTCATCGAGCCCGTCACGGAGGACGAGGAGATGCCCAAGAAGAAGCCAACGACGCCGCCGACTTCGCCGATCGCGCTGAACCTCCAGCCGCCCAAGACCCCCGCACCCAAGAGCATGTTCGGCGGCATGGGGTCCATTTTCAAGCTCTCCTGTGACGCCCTAGAACAGCGGCGGGAGGCCGAGATCCTGCTGGAGAAAGCTGCTAAGCGGATCGAACAGGTTCGCCAGGCCACAGCCAAGACCAAGCAGACGCAGCAGGTGAAAGCCAGCGCACCTTTGCAGCCTGTTCGACGCGCGCAGCAGATCAAGACGGCCGAAACGAACATCGGCAGCAGCACCGTCACGGCTGGTGGCACGACGATCAAGCCGAGCAGTCAGGGCAGCGCAGCACCGAAACCGCCCACACCGGCAGCACCGCCAGGCGGGGACGCCTGGAGCGGTCCGCGCGGACCCGCCAACCCGACTTTCGGCGTCGGCCGCAATCCGCACGCGCTGGGCCAGGGTGGCTACAACCCGGGCATGCCGTCCGGCATCGTCAACGACCCGGAAGCGTTCTCCCGCTTCGTTGACAGCAGCCAACGATTCGGCGGGTTGACCGGCGGGGCTGTTGCTTTCGGCTCTGGCCTCGACCAGAACGCCGTGGCCACGCTGACCAACCAGAGTCCCTACGTCAAAGGGCACTACGGCTACAGCGAGTTCGACCGGCCCACGCCGCCAGGTTACCACCCCGGCATCGGGCGCCCCGGCATGCGCGGCGGCCAACCTGGCAGGTACGGAGGCCACCCCGGTATGCAGGACGCTGACGGCATGGACTTCGACGGTGGCTACCCCGGTTTTGACCCCTGGCAGGATCAAGGCGGGCAGCAGCAGACTCAACAGCAGGCGCCACCGCAGCCCGGTTTCGGCGCGGGCGACATGCTCCAGATGGCTCCCGGCATAACGTCTATGGGCTCCACTGGCGCGCAGCTGGGCGGGCTAGCCACACGCGGGCTGGGAGCCGCAGCGAACGCCACAGGGGCCACGCGCGTCGGCGGCGCGCTGGGACGCACTGGCGGGGCGTTGGGCCGGGCCGGCGGCTTGGTCGGCAAAGCCGCTACGCCGCTGGCTGTAGCCGTGGACACCGGCCAGATGATCGGACATTCGATCAACGACATCAGGAACGGACAGTTTTTCGGCGGCAACGGCGAAGTAGCCCAGGGTACGCGCCGCACGATGGACGAAATGAACAACGCCACGGACCTCTCGCGCTGGACGGACCCGAACGTCAGCAAGTTCGACCAGCTGATGGACACGACGCACCTCATCAACCCGGTGAGCTATGCACGGTCAGCGGGTGGCGTCATCGGCGACGTGGCCAACACAGCCATCTACGACATGCCGGCCATCCTGGGCGGCGATTTCAAAGACATGACCAGGCTAGAGTCGTCGTCGAACATCGGCAAGCACTTCGAGTCCCAGCAGAAGATCCAGCAGATGCTCTCCGACGACCAGCACAAAAAGACCCTGGCCGGCAAACAGGACGGTATCAACCCGTTCCAGTTCACGCCGCATTTCGACCCGAACAAGGACGCACTGACCAACACCTACAACAGCCTGACGCGCTCGAAGAACCCGCTTGCCAACGTCATCGGCACCGCCCAGGATCTGCACACGTCCGTCTCGACCATGAAAGGCCAGACCGAGGGCCAGGCTCGCGGTTTCGAGCAGATCATGTCCGACCGCCGAGCCGCGAACGAGCAGCGGGCGACGCAGCTGCGCGACCTCAAGGGTAAAGGTTTCGCCCTGTCGCCGGAGGAACAGGCCATCGTCGCCAAGGCCGACGCCGACCGCAACAAGACGGAGGCCCAGCTGGTCCTGGAGGCATCCGGGTTCAAGCCAGGCGATACGAATACCGCGCTGTACATGACGATGGGGCACAAGTCGATCAACCCATTCGATGGCGAGCAGCGCGCCAGCGCCCTCAACCCTGTCTCCGGTCGCCGCTTGGCCGAGGAAGCGCAGACGGCCATCGACCACGGCGACACCGGCCAGCGTGTCGCCGGGCACGCCGTCAAGGACTTCACGAGCCCGGTGGCTAGCTGGGAACAGATCCGCAGCGGTGACTTCCGCGTGCCCGGGTGGAACAGCGTTAAGTCGCTGTGGGACTAAGCCTAGCCTAGCCTCAGCCCGAACCTGGATTGTATAATCCGGTTATGTCTTGCAAGGAGTGCAAAGTATGAACAAGGAAGTTATTGCCCAGATCGGGCTCGCGGCCGGGCTTCTCCACAAGAACGCCGGGTTCGATCTGCGTTCGATGGCAAACCTGTTCGGCCGTGGGGCCAAGGCGGTCGGCCACCAGGCCACCGGCCTGAGCCGCACGGTGACGCCGCAAATCTCGCAGGTCGGCAACCGCACGGTCGGCACGCTCAAGCCGGGCTGGGGCTTCAACGCCGCCAAGCCCATCCAGACGGCCGCAGGTGTGGGCGCTGCCGGCGTCGGCGGGGCGATGGCGCACCAGAACCTCTCCGAAAGGGCCTTCTACGAGGGCAAGAGCGGCTTCAACCCCTACACCTGGGGCCAGGACGCTCCCAGCCACGAAGAGTTGTTCCAGCGCAACCAGAACCGTTTCAACGAGATGGCCCAGCCGCTGGTCGACCAGCAGGAAGCCGCGCGCGGCAAGAACGACATGGGCGAGTACAATCGCCTCCAGGAGCAACTCGAACGCGGCAACTTCGGTGGCACCTTCCGTTTCGGCTTCGGCCAGAGCAACGCCAGCCGTTTCATGGGCAACGCCCAGGGCGCGCAGAAAGCTCGCCAGGGCGAGTACAACAAGGAGATGGCCGCAGTCGGCCCCCAGGCCGGCGACGACCAACTGCTCCAGTCGTTGCGGCAGCGACTGTCTTCCGGTAACCTGCTGCCGGTGCAGGCCGCGAGCCTCCAGAAGCAAATGGAACACGTCCAGAAGCGGATGTCGCAGACGCCGGGCACCGAGACGGCCGCCGCCACGGCCATCGCCCAGAAGATGCGCGGCGCGGGTATGCGGCACACGCCCTACGAAGTACCAGGTGGTAGTCCGTCGCCGTTCCCGATGCCGGCCGCTGGGCATTGGCAGCTGGGCGGGCGGCCGATGAACCCAGGCTTCGTGCAAGGTTGGAACCTGAACCCGAACGACCACCGGCAGTCCCCCGACATCAACAGCGTCTGGGAGAATGTCCTGGCGCGCTAAGTCAAGGACGACAAAAGGGAAGGAACCCATGCAGGCCACCCAAAAGCCGTTTTTTGAAAAGCGGGCCACGGCGTTCGGCACCTATTATGTGTCGTCTCTGCCAAAACTGGCCATCGCGCAGTACCTCCGCGAACGGTCGCTGTGTCGCATCAAGGAGGCGTCGCTCGGCGGCGACCAGGAGCAGGGCTTCGAGCAAGCCTTCTCGTCGCTGGCGTATGCCTACTTGAAAGACAAAAGCCCCCGCTTGCTGGACTTCATTGTGGGCTTTCAGCTGGTCGACCGCAACGAAGACAACACGAAGGCGATGGGCGTCTTCGGTTTCAAGGTCGGCGATCAGTGGCTGTACGCGCCCGTTTTCTTCCTCAACGGCGACTTGAAGGGCCACGAACTCCTGTACATCAAGAAACAGGATGCTTTCGTGCCCATGAAGGAGAACTGGGTCAACTACCTGATCTCCCGCAAGCCGCACACCCTGGGCGAAGGCAGCGAGCAGAACACGTTCGAGTTGGGCGGCCTCATGCCCAACATCTCGAAGCTGTCGCGGCTGCCCGGCGGCAGCAAGTACGGCTCGGACGGCGCAGCCACCATGCCGGTCCACATCGACGACTGGGCCAAGCCGGCCCTGCCGCTCCTTATGGCCCTGGCCACGAAGAAAGCCCGCGCGCTTTACCCGGACATGGTCAAAGACGCCACCGACCTGAATTTCAAGTCGTTGGTGGGCAGCCCGGTGCGCGCGGCTCTGGCACCGTTCGCCGAGAACTTCGACCTGAACAAAGCGCTGACGCACCCGACGCTGCTCAAGGTCGCCCGGCAGCTGTACGACGCCTACCCGCTCATCAAGGCGGGCTTCGACCGCTTCTACGGAGCAGACTTCTTCCCCAAGATGGAGAAGCTGGCCCGCGACACGGCGGACAGCCTGGTCACCAAGGCGGCCGGGTCGTTCGTTGTGCCGCCCAAGCCGTACAAGAAAAAGCGGAAGGCGTCGCCGTTTCTGATCGAAGACCCCGAGCCCAAAAAGGCGTGGGACAAGAACGCCGAGATCACCGTTATCGCCCTGGACGTCGACAACGACGTGCCCATCACGGTCAACAAGAAAGAGTTGACCGAGGAGGAGCGGGCGCGGCTGCTGCGCGACACCGTCCTCATCAAGGACGAACGCGACCCGCACGGCGACAAAACCAGCATCGCCTACAACACCCAGGTCCGCATGGAACTGGTCAACCCGAGCGAAACCGGCATCTACGAGGTGCTGGAAAAGCCGGGCTCTTTCGACAAGATGCTTATCATCGCGGCCCCACACTCCGGGCGCGGGCAAGAGGACCATTGCGTTCTGATCCGCAAGGGTTCTCCCAGGAACTGGATCAACGCACACCGCACGACATTGTGGGCGAAGCAAACGGACGCCCCGACGCGCAAGGAGTGGGACGATTGGTACGAGTCGCTCAGTGGCACCAGCAGCCTGGAAAAGGGCGGCGTCTATGTTGCCGTCAACAAGAGCGGCTCGGGCACCTGTCCGTTCCGCGTCCGCGAGAACTACGGCGACGGCGTCTACCGGGTGGAGTGGAAAGACTACTGCTCCTACAACCACGGCCGTCCGTCCTCGCTGCCGAAAATCGACCGGCCGCACGACTGGGAGATTGGCTACAGCGGCTGGGACGCCAAGCTGTACATCAACAAGCGCAAGGGCTCGAAGCTGCGCGTGGTCAACGGCGAGATGACTGTCCCCGAGGACTTCAAAATCATCACGGTGGCCAAGCCGCCGCCACCGCCGAAAAAGGACAAGAGCCTGGTCGACATGTGCTGTTCGTCGGAGTCGAGCAGCCGCGCCGAGGGCAGCGACGAGCGGCCGATCCAGCCAGGCAACCTGGCTGACGTCCAGATCATGCTCCAGAAGAACGCCCACGTCGTCAAGCTACACGACACCGGGGCCAGCGAGGTCTGGCTCAAGAGCCGGCGCGGCGACGAGCGTATGTCGAAGAAGGCAGCGCTCATCAGCCTGGTCCGCGATCACGGTACGAGCGAACACCAGGCCCGCGAGATGCTCAAGCAAGCCACCGTGGCGGCTGTCCACGGGCGGCCGGCGACTTTCTACGTCAAGTACGCCCAGGGCTTCGGGCTCCAACCGGGGCCGAACGCCCCGCCGTTCCCTGAGCCCGAAATGGGCATGGAGCAGCACGGCTACAACTCCACGCAGGCCATCTACCCGCAGGAGGAGTACCAGCCGGTCGACGAGATGTCGAGTCAGCTGACGGACCAGTCGATCTACGACCCCTTCTACACGCCGGACCAGCAGGCGATGCAGGTCGCCCAGCAGGCATCGTCCAGCGGCCAGAAGGAGGTCTTCGACACGGCGATGATCTCGGGCATGCTCAAAGCCGTGCGCCAGGATAGCCTGGTGGATCGCTACTTGGGCGACCTGATGAAGGCCCTCGATAAGCTGGGCCGCATCCTGTTCATGTTCTACTGGCACTCGGAAGAGTTCGAGGATCGCTACGGCAAGCAAGACTTGCCCGAACTGGAAGACTCGCTGCGGAACGCCTTCGAGGTGTTGGGCGATGTCTGCCTCTTCCTCCAGGAGAAAACCGTTAAGGGCGCGACCGGCATGATGTCCGGCGTCGGCAACCCTGGCAAGGGCGAGCCCAGCGTGGAAGAGGCCGCCCGCAACTAAGGAGAAGTCATGCTTCCGTACACGATGCAGCCGCAGGTGATCGAGGCCACGGGCGGCCAGTCGCAGTGCTTCGAGTTCGACTTCCCGAGCCGGGTGTTTATCCGCACGATCATCATCCAGCAGATCTCGGGGGTCTTCGAGAATTTCACGGCTGCCCTTTTCAATCACGAGGGCACCTGCGAAGGACTGTCGGAATCGGACAGCGAAGGTCCGGTAACCGGCGGCATACCGCCCGACAACTACCGGGTGACCCCGGACCTGGTCGGCACGACCGGCAGCTATCAGTTCTTCTCCGAGAGCCTCAACGGCGGCAACGGCTACGACTTTTTCAACCTGGACGGCGCCAATCAGCGCGGCAGCCGCCTGGGCAACGCTCGCAAACTCTATCTGCGGCTGACGCCTTCCGGCAGTGGCCCCAAGCGCTACGCCGTAACCATCGGCGGTTGCACGGCGATGATCTGACCCTAAAAAGTGGATTTTGAAACATGACCATGAAGCTGAACAGCGTCTTCCAGCGTTATAACTTTTACCGCAAGCCGGAGTGGCGCTGGGACCGCGTGCTGACGATGGTGGACCGCAACGACTCGCCGGGCCGCTGCACCAAGCACGACGACGAGTTCGTCCGTGAGGCGCGCAAGTTCACCCTGCTGCACCGGGGGGCCGAGGACAATGAGGCCCGTGAGAAGCTGTTCTGGGACAACCCCGGCCTCTACTACGCCTACGATTTCTACATGAAGCGGGAGAACCCCGCCGAGTGCGAAGGCGCGATGTTCATTGAGGCCCGGCTGCTGGCGCGGCAGAACTACGAGCAGATTGCCGCGGCCATGACGACGCACCCCGAAGCGGTGCGCTGGTACGAGGCCCTGTTCTTCAACGTGATGCCTTACCTGAACGCACGGGACTGGATCACCAAGCACGTTCTGATGCCGGCGTTCGACAAGCATCACAACAACGTCATGGCGCCCGACGACGGTGTGGCCCTGCCGTTCCGCGACAGTACGGTCGCCTACCCGTTCAAGGACGGCTCGCTCAAGCTGTTCGCGTACTTCGGCGGCCCGTTCATCGTTGACTTCATGATCCAGGGCCTCCAGGCCGGCAAGCCGCTGACCAGCGGCGAAGATCTGGCATCCTGGCTCGACAAAACCTGGTCCAACACGGTGCGGCGGCGCTCGGCACAGGCGGCCATGCAGTTCGAGATCAACAAGTACAACGTGACCGAACTCATGGCCATCCACAGCCGTATCATCGAACTGGATAACTCGGAAGAGGCCCAGGACAAACAGAAGACGGCCACAGACCGGCACATCCAGGCGCTTATCGACGAGATCCCCTGGGCGGTCGGCGACGAGGGCAAGAAGACGTACGGGAAGACCATCGTCGGCCGGTTCGACGAAATGGCGGCTGAACTCCGCGACGACGAGTTGCTCCAGCTGGCCGCGGGCCAGGCGGTGCCCCGGCTCGCCAAGGACTTCCCCGAGCGGCTGCCGCCGCCGCGGAAAAAGATCCAGGAGGTCGGGGACAGCAAAGAGTTGTTGCAGTAAGCGCGGCTGCGGTAGACTAAGGGAGAGGTTAAGGAGGACCAAATGATGGCCAACACCATCGACAGCACGGAGGAGCGTCAACTCCTGGAAGCTGTCAAGAAAGCGGTCGACTACGTCGACGGCGCGGGCCTCAGTCCCGATGCGGCCATCGAGAAGGTGGCGCGGGCGGAGCAGTTCGGCCCCGGCAAGATCAAGCTGATCGCCTACGCCTACAACACCGGCCGGCAAACCGGCCAGTGGGACACCGGCGGCAACGTCCTCGACAAGCTCGCCAGCTACCCGCTGGCGGACCCGGACAAGATCGTACAAAGCCTCTACAACAGCGCGTCGCCAGCTGAGAAGCAGGCGGCAGCGCGGTTGCCGGAGGAGTACGCCTTCCCGCCTGGCTGGCTGGAGATGCAGCAGCGCGAGAAGGTCGCCCGCGCGCCACTGCCGATGGAGATGCCGAAGCCGACTGAGTTGCAGCGCGATCCGGTCGAGGCGTTCCACCGCGCAACCGGCAACATCAAACGGGCGAAGCACGCCGTCGATCAGCTGAACCGCGAAGCTAGCAGCGCCGAGGACGCGGTGCGGCGCAACGTTTTCCAGCTGGTCAGCTATTTCCGCAAGGCAGCCCACGACCGCATGCCGTTCGAGCATGTTGAGTGCGTGGCGCGAACGTACTTCGGCCCAGCTGCGCAGCCGCTCATGGACGTGGTCTACGGTCAGGCCAGGCTACGCGAGAAGCGGGCCGGAGCGCTGCCGCCGATTCTCACCAACGCCATCAACCAGCGGGCCGAACCGTTCTCGATCATCCGCGACTGCGTCAAAGCAGCCGAGAACTGCAACCTGGCCAAGCAGCAGGCCAAACTGGGTACGGAGAAGCTGGCCTCTTTCGAGAAGGAGCAGTTGCTCCCTTTCTCGGCGGCCGGGGGGTCGAAGCCGCAAGGTCTGGCGTCGTCTGCTCGCATCCAAATCGCAGGTCTGGATTGTGAGAAGGCCGCCAGCATCCTGGGCTCCCCGGCACTTGGCGCGGCAGTGGGCACCATGCTCGGTCGGACCATCGGCACGGTCGGTAAGAGCAAAGACGATCTGGTCGAAGACGCCTGGATGAACCTGGAAGATCCGAACCACGCCAACGAGATCCGCAAGATCCGCGCCCACACGATGCTCAACGAGCTAATGACGGACCCGGACGACCCGATCTCGGGCTACGAGCCCGACCGGGTGCTCAAGGCGTACAACGAGATCTCCCAGGTCACCCCGCGCGTCGCCGAGAACGCCGCTACGCTCCGTCCGGCACTGCGGCGGTCGCTGGAAGGCCACACGCAACCGTTCGAGTCCAAGGAACTGACGGACATCGAGAAGGGACTGGCGGCGACGCGCATGAGCACGCCGAACACCAGTATCCTCAATAACTCCCCGGACTCGCTCTTGGGGTAGGAGGCACGGATGCTGCTCGACGGAACGCTGCAAGACGCGGTGGAGGCCCTGGCCAAGCGGGCTGCGGACCTGCGTACGCGCCCTGTCACGGTAGCGGAGCGAGAAAAGGTCGCTGCGGCAGACTTCCTGGCGGGTCTGGGCGACTGGGTCAAAAGCAACCCACTCCAGGCTGGTTCGCTGCTCGGTGGCGTGGCCGGCGCCGGCCTGGGCGGTGCCAGCACGGCCTTCGGCAACCGCGGCAAGCCGGAGGAACAAAAACGAAGCGTCCTCAGTTCGATGCTGACTGGCGGCCTGGCGGGCACGGCCCTGGGTGGCGGTGGTGCCCTGGCGTACAAAGGCTACCAGGGTATGCAGACCGGGCAGCAAGGCTTCCAGCCGGGTGACGACCTGCGCCCGGGAGAGTTTGCCAGGGACGGGCAGAAGTTCAAGATCGACCCCAAGGTGCTGCGACAAAACCCCGGTTTGCACTCCGAGGTTCGCAAGCTGACGGCGCAAGCAAACCCGCTCGATACGGGGTTGAAAAGCGTCCTCGGCGCCGGCAAGGCGCTGCTGGACCGCCAGATCGCACCAGACCAGGGCTTCGGCAACCCCGATGGTAACTTCCTGGATAAGTACCTACCCGCCACCAGTACCTGGCTGCCGCGCCTGGGTTTGGCCGATGCTGCGCTGCACAGCCAGAAGCTGCGCCTGGGTGAGCGTATGGGTATGGGTTTCGTACGCCCGGAACGATCCACGGACATCAACCACCTGCTGGAGGGTATCAAGGGCAAGGACAGTGGCATCCCGGAGGCGATCCAAAAGGCGATGCACCAGCAGAACCAACCAGGCGGACCCGGTGGCACACTCATGGGCATGCCGGCGAGCCCGACTCCGGGCGACGTGCATGTGCCGTTCTCCGGGCCGAACGACAAGCGTACCGTGGCCAACATCCTTACCGAAGGTAACCGCGGCGCGGGCTCCTGGAAGGACTGGTTCAAAGACCGCCTCAAGAAGCCAGGTTGGGCCAAAGGGCAAGGGCATGAGAGCGTCCTCGACGTCAAACATCAGCCGATGAAAGACGTCGTCGAGGAAACGAAAGGCCCCACCGGGTCGTACAAGCAGACGCTCAAGCAGCCAGACGGACCACCTGTGGTGGAGTCCCTTTCGCGGCAGCAACTAGAACAGGCTAAGCTGCGAGGCTTCCGCGAACTGAACAAGGACTCGCCGCGCAGCGGGCTCTACAAAGGCATCCTCGGGCAGCGCAACCTCGGTTCGCCGATGGCGCGCATCGGCGGGCGCATAGCCGGTTACGGTCTGGCGCCGCTCGCTGAGTATGCCGTCCGCTCGCACCTGGAAGACATGAACAAGCAAGACCGGCTGCGGCAGCTGATGGCTGCCCACGCCCAGCGCACCGAGTAAGGAGACTCGCAATCATGGCAATGGTGAAAATCGTGAGCCCGTGCGGCTGGGACTTCGACGGCCCAGTCGTGTCGCTCGTGAAAGTGGCGTCGCGTGGCCTCCGCGGCCACGACCGCGACCTGTTCATCAAGCGCGCCTACGGGTCTGCCAACGTCTTCCTGCCCTACCTGGACTCGGTGAAATTCGCAGCCGACGAGGAGCCGGTTCACCTGATCGCCCTGGGTGCCAGCGAAGCCTACGGGGCCAACCGCAACGGCGACGGCTTCAAAGAAGCGACCTGCAAGGCGTGCCACGATACGTTCGTGAAGTTTGCCAGGTTCTACCGCAACCACAAGAACAAAGACACGGCCATCTCCTACGGCCACGTCAAACTGTCGGCGTACAACCCAGTGATGCGCCGCGTCGAACTGCTGGTAGCCCTCAACAAGGAAAAGTCGGCGGTCGACCGCAACGGCGGTTTCGTGGCGGACAAGGAACTGGAGAAGCTCGCCAAGGGCCAGGACATTCCCGTCAGCATGGCCTGTCGCGTGCCCTACGACATCTGCTCGGAGTGTGGCAACAAGGCGCGCACCCGCGACGAATACTGCAAAGCGGCTTCCTGCCCAGGCGGTGGCTGCTCCGAAAACCTGACGAAGCTCGTCAAGAAGGGCAGCGACGTACGCCACGTCCACGTCGACAATCCGACACCGCATTGGTTCGACATCAGCGCCGTGTTCCGTCCGGCCGACCGCATCGCCTACGGCAGCAGGGCCGACTGGCTCCAGAAGGCTGCGGCGGACGCCTGGGACGGCAGCTACGGTACGGACGGTGCGAAAATGGCGACCGACCTCCAGGTCATGGCCCCGCTGGCTGTCGTGCTGGCGATGGACACCATGCTCCCGGGCGAGTGGACGCCGTACCTGGGCGATCAGGTGAAGATCGCGCACGGCCTGGACCTGATGGAACAGCGGGAGCACCTGCACGTCCACGACGAGGTCAAGCGGGCCTTTGCCGCTGACATGCAGCCGGACGTCGACCTGGTCGCCCTCGACCTTATCTCCGACAACCAGCAGAAGGTGGCCGCTGCCCTGGGGGCGCTGGCCGACCAGAAGATCGTCCTCTCGCTCCGCGATTTCGCCCGCATGACCAAGCGTGCGGATTTCACCGACGACGCCGGCAGCTGCCTCAAGGGCGTCTACGGACGTATGATTGCGGACGGCAGCCTGGAGAAACGTCTCGCCCAGAACAAGTACGCCCCTGCGGAGAAGCTGGCCAGCGTGAAACAGCGGCAGCTGGCCGCGACGATGCGGCAGACCTACGCCCTGGAAAAGCACGCCGTCGATCACCGCTGTCAGGTGTCAGCACTGCGGCAGCATCGGCTGCCGGAGTCCAAATCCACTTTTTGGAACGAGAAGAAAGCCCACGACAACACCACGGCTGAGGAACTCGCCAGGGACTACGCAATCTACAAGGTCGCTGCCCTGCGGCGTATCTCCCAGTTTGACGACGAGTTCCTCTTGACCGCACGCCTCAGCGCGTGCCAGAATCAGGTGGTCTAGCGGTTTGACCGCCACGCAGGGAGCAACAGACCAAGAAAGCAAAGGAGTGCTGTTAGATGGCAGCCAACCCCATTTCGACTATCGCGGACTTCCTGAACGCTGTCGGCGGCGGGCAGACCAAGCAAGCGGATGCCCCCCTGAGCGAAGCCGGAAGTATCGGCGGTGCAACCTCTCACCCGGTCAAGAGCGTCGACGACCGCCTCCAGAAAGCCAAGGAAGGCGAGCGTTCGAGCGAGAACAGCAAAGACGTCAAGGAAGACCAGGGCGCGCCAAGCGTCGAGAACGCTCCCGAGGCCAAGGCCGGGTCCGACCTGATGTCGTTGGCTCGCGCGTTCGCTCGCACCAGCGGCACGCAGAAGAAGGCCGAGGGCGGCGCGGTCATGCAGGGCGGCTCGGCCGCCGACGACCAACTCCAGATCGGCACCAACAAGCAGCCGACCGGCGACGACCCGAAGTCCGAAACCAACTCGGCCAAGTCCGGCAAGGAAGATCCCGGTTCGAGCCACCCGGCGCGCACCGACAACGATCAGCTGGACGGCCACAAGTACAGCCTCGACGCCAACGCGCCGCTCGAACAGCTGGCCAAGCTGACCAAGGAAGCCGGCGACAACCTCTGCGCCGCGATCTTCCACGTCAGCAAGAACGGCGGGGCGCAGAAGACCGCCGAACACGCGCAGCAAGTCGGCGGCAGCGTCGTGCAGCAGCAACCGCAGACCAAGCAGGCCGAGATCGACCCCTACCTGGCCCACCAGGCTGGCTGGGAGATGGCCTCGCTGATCGCCGGCAAGTTCGACAAGCGCGCGGCCGACAGCATGGTCACCAACACCATGTACAGCATCGTCAAGCAGGCCAGCGACGACGCCGACCTCTACATCTGGTACGCCAAGAACTTCCTCCAGGGTCAGCAGAAGCAGGCCGAAGGCGAGATGCCGATGGACCCTGCGGCTGGCGGCGGCGCCCCTCCGGGCGGCGACCCGATGGCCGGCGGCGGCGGTGGTGGCGGGGAAGACGCCATGATGGCTGCCCTGGGCGGCGGTGCCCCTCCGGGCGGTGACCCGATGGGCGGCGGCGCTCCTCCGGGTGGCGACCCGATGGGCGGCGGCGGGGGCGGCGGCATGGACCCCGAAACGATGGCGTTGGCGCAGCTGCTCCAGCAGGCCAACATCAGCCCCGAAGAACTCGAAGCGGCTCTGGCCGAACAGGGCGGCGGCGGTGGCGGTGACCCGATGGGCGGCATGGGCGGCGACCCGATGGCCGGCGGCGGCGGTGAACCTCCGATGCCGGGCGGCGAGAAGCCGGCCAACGACCGCGGCGGCCGCGCTGCACAGCAGAGCACCAAGCATGCCGGCGAAATGCACAAGTACATCACCGAACTCGTCGGCCGTTCCCGGGCACGGAGGGCGGCCTAAGCGGACTGTCCCGGAGGCTGACCGCCCAGCAGCCTCCGGGTCGCTCGCTTGCTGACCAAGCCGACACTACAAGCTCACGGAGGAGTTTACCTTGAACCCCACGCAGCAAATCTCTGTCCCCTCGGCGCTGCTGGACAACATGATCCAGTACGTCGAGGTTTCGAGTCTGATGGGCAAGCGCGCCCTGGACGAAATCGACGTCCATCGCGCTGGCCAGCAGAAGGCCGCGGCGCTGCGCAACCCGCTCCTGGACTACATGGTCCAGCAGGGCGTGGTGGCGGAACACCAGAAGGAAGCCGCTCAGGCCATGCTGGGCAGTCACGCCGAAACGATGCAGCTGCTCAAGGCAGCCATCGACAAAATCGTCGACCTGCGCAAGAACGGGACGACGAAGACGGCCGGCGCCGAACCAGGCGAGGCTGTGGACCCGAACACCCTGGGCGCAACGTCGCCGGTGGGCGGGGCCAACGGGTACACGGCCGGCGACGGTTTCGTGGCCCCGCTGACGAAGCAGGGCGAGTATGACTCGCTCAACGACGTCATGGTCGGCCGCAAGACCAACCTGGTCAAAGCGTCCGACAAGCCGCTGCTGGCCCTGATCGGCCGGTAACGGTTCCCAAGGAAACGGATTCCGCACAGTCCCGCAGGGACTACTGACCTTCAAGGAGGAAATCCTCAATGGCTGCTCCCCGCCAAATGACGGCGAACACCCTGAACGCTCTCAAGGGGTGGCCTCAGCCGGCCGCCGTCGACTACCACACCGAGTTCGACCCGTCGATCACCGACGTCGTCCTGCCCGGCTCCGTGGTTCACCTGAACAGTGACGGTTTCTACGAACTCGGCGTCGGCGCGGAGCCGGTGATGCCGCTGTTCATGTTCAACGGCAGCGACGACCCGGACGTGCGCAACGAGGGCGGCGACCCCGCCACCGAGAAGGGCGTCTGGATTCCGATCAACCCGACCGGCCAGGCGATGGCCTTGGTGGCCGTGGGCGCGTACGAACTCGTTTCGACCGCCTTCGACAAGACCGGCACCTACAACCCGAACGACCCGCTGACCAGCCCGCTGTCGGGCGGCAACGCCGGCAAGCTCATCGTCGGCACGCTGTACACCCACATGATCGTGGGCTTCGTCAGCCGCGGCGTGGTCGACAACGGCTACGGCCACGACGGCCTGGCTTTCTGGCCGTTCCCGGTCTTCCCGACGCCGTAACGTCAACCCGTTGTAACCAGCAACCGTCGCCAAGCACGCTCGTTTGACCCAAGGAAGAACATAACCCACACGGAGGTTCCATCACATGCCCCAGATCCTCACCCAGGAAGAGTCGAAGGCGCTGTCCTATGCGATCTTCGAGAAACTCTCTTCCCGTGATCCGATCCTGGAAAAGCAGGCGGTGGATGCCGTCAACGAGTTCACGCGCACGAAGATGCGTGAAGACGGCTTCTACCGGCGGATCATGCCGCCACTCCCCATCGGCAACGACGAACTGGATCGGCAGGTCGATACCGACAAGCCGGTCAAAGTGGTGGACAAGGAGCCGGATTCGCCGGCTGCCATCTCCATCCCGTTCGCCACGCTGCCGACCAATCTGTACATCCGCGGTCCGCGCTACCGCGTCATGTTCGACCGCATCGCCACGCCACGGTTCACCAAGGACGTGGACGAGCTGCGCACCTGGATCATGGACATCCGCCAGGTGCTCTCGGACAACGCGATCAAGGACATGCTGGCGGAAGAAGATGGGAAGTTCATTCGGGCCGTGAACACCGCTCTGGTGGGCGCGGGCCTGACGGTCCCGACTTCCGGCACGGTCCAGCACGAAGTCATCGCTGGCGGCATCACCCGCGACACCCTCTGCGACTCGCTCAAGGTGATGCCCAACACCCCGAGCAACCTGGAGGTCCACCTCGTTCTGGTGAACAACATCACGATCAAGGAAGTGATGAAGTTCACGCACAACGAAATGGGTGGCACGCTCTCCGAAGACATCATGAAGAACGGCTGGAGCCTCCAGAAGTTCCTCGGTGTCAACTGGATCGTGACCATCAAGAAGGGCCTGGTTCCGACGAACACGATGTACCAGTTCGCGGACCCCAAGTTCATCGGCAAGAGTTACGTCCTCGAAGACACGACCATGTACATTCGTCGTGAGGCGTACATGCTGGAATTCTTCGCGTACGAGACAATGGGTGGGACCATCGGTCACACCTCGGGTCTTGCCCGCATCGACTACCAGTAAGGACTGATCGACAACGACGGGACGACCGACGTCCCGTCGTTGTCGGCAGCAGGGGTGCCCGGGGGTTGGGAGAGGCTCTCGGGCACCTTTTCTAAAAGCCAGTTTTTGACGCGCAGGGAGGCGTATCATGCCACTGAACGAACACGACCCTCGGCCCCAAGGTGCGGCGATCCGCAACCGCGCCACCGCTAACGGAACGGCCCCGGTCGGCACCTACACGGATACGAGCCTGACCAAGGCCAACGTCGACCAGGCCATGCCCAGCGTGCTGCCGAACCGCTCCGGGGCGCGCACCCTGGGCAACATCCGGCCGGTCTACGCCAGCGACCGCGTGCAGGAGATCGACCAGACGGCGACCAACGAAAGTCCGCCGCCCACGCCGCACTCGAAGCCGAAATGGGAGATCGAGACGACGGCTGACGACATCAGCCGCGCCAAAGATCCCTATCGGAACGACGGCATGATCTCGCAGAACGACATGTTCAAAAACCAGGGCTAAATGCCCTGGGTCCGCAACAAGCTCCGACCGTTCAGACCTTGTCGCCCGCAGAAAGGATCGTCATGAAGAAGCTCAACACCGCCCTTTGTCTAGCGCTCGTGCTGGTGGCCCTGCTGTTCGTGGTGGCGGCCCCGGTGCAGGCGCAGTATTACGGCGGCGGGTACTACCGCTCGTACAGCAGCTACAGCTACCCAAGCTACTACAGCACGCCGTACTACTACAGCTACCCGAGCTACTACACCTACAGCTACCCGAGCAGCTATACCTACAGCGCACCTGCGGCGTACACGGCACCGTGTCCGAAGGAAAACGTCAGCGATCAGGTACTCAAGGAACTGCTGATCCGCAAGCTGCTGACCGACCAACCGGCGCAGCAGAACGGGCAGGCACAGTACCAGACGCAGCCGCAAGGATACACCCAAGGCAGTCAACCGCTGACGACCCAGGAAGTGCAAGTGCTGCGACAGCTGCTGCAACAGGTGCTGCAACAGCAGCAAGCACAGCAAGCCCCGTCCAAGTGACGGGGACAACCGCAGCGTTCTCTAAACCACTTTTTGAAACCAGCAGGATGGAGGAGATACCGTGAGCCAGCAAGCGACTCTGCCCGACCCGCAGACCGCCTATGACAACTTGTTCCAGGCGGTTCACGCGCGGGTGTTCTTCCAGAAGTGCGCGTCCGCGGGCATCATGCCGCGCAGCCGCCAGGAGGCCCAGTGGATGCTGGAGACGGCCGGCAAGCTCCGCACCGTCGACCAGGCTGGTGGCCTACAGAAGGACGCCCAGGACGACAACGACAACCCCTACTACCAGATGAACCGGCATCTGGATCAGGTGTTGGCCCAGCACGGGCTCGACGGCGGCATCAAAGCTGCCGCGGCACAGGAAGAAGAGTCGGCCATCCGGCAGCTGACTGTCGACCTGAGCAACGATCCGCTCCTGTACAACTCGGTGCTGTCCCTCAAGACGGCCGAGGCCCAGGACATCCAGCAGCAGTACGAGGCGTGGAAGCGGCAGAACCAAGGGGCCGCCGCCTGACCCGCGCCTGACCACGGACGGACATCGCGCAAGCGAAGCCCATACACAAGGAGGTAGCCAGCATGGCTGGACTCGACACCAGTTGCCTCTACTCGACGGTCAAGAACACGTCGGGCGGTCGCAAGAAGTTCGGTTTCCTGCCGCCGCACGGCAAAGAACTCGCCGCCAACGAGGAAATGACCGTGTTCGGCGACATCAAGCAGGCCATCATCCGCTTCGAGCGGACGGAGGCCCGCCGCAACATTATCGCGTTCGAGAAGGCGCTCCAGCGGGGTGATTTGGAGATCATCAACACTCCCAACATCATCCTGGAAGACGACTCCAACCCCGGCTCGACGAAAATGCTCAACCTGCGTAACGGCACGTTAGGCACGCTCGACCCCTGCTGGAACACGTCGACCTCGCTGACGCCTCCGCTGGGCTAACAACCCGCCGGTTCATGCTTCCCGCGCGACGGCGGGCGCACCCTCCCCCGGGTCGCCCGCCGTTTTTATTGGACACGGAGGTCTACCATGTCGGACTTGATTCCCGGCCCGCGCGGCGAACGCGGCCACCAAGGTTACCAAGGTCACCGTGGCCTGCGCGGACACCAGGGCAGTCTTGGCCTGACCGGCGACCAAGGCAACCAAGGCGTACAAGGTAACCAAGGCTTCCAGGGACCGGCAGACGGTTTTCAGGGCAGCCAAGGCGACCAAGGGTTGCAAGGCTTCCAAGGACGGCAAGGCTTCCAGGGCCTAACCGGCAGCGGCTCCCAGGGGGCGGCAGGCGGCACCGGCCTGCAAGGCAACCAAGGTTTCCAGGGAGCAGCGGGCAGCACCGGCAGCCAAGGCGCGCAGGGAGCGGCCGGCGCTGGCAGCCAGGGCGCGCAGGGAGCGGCCGGCAGTGGCAGCCAGGGCCTGCAAGGTTTCCAAGGTGCTGTCGGCGTAACCGGCAATCAGGGTAACCAGGGCCAGGCTGGTGGCGCCGGAAACCAAGGGAATCAAGGAGCGCAAGGACGCCAAGGTATCACTGGCGCACAAGGTGACCAGGGTTTCGGCCTGCAAGGTTTCCAAGGCCGGCAAGGCTCGACCGGCGTGCAGGGTTTCCAGGGTCCGGCCGGCAGCGGCGCGCAGGGAGCCCAGGGTTCGACTGGCGTCCAGGGCGCGCAGGGAAATCTCGGCGAGCAGGGCGAGCAAGGTGAACAAGGCGACCAAGGTGACCAGGGGGACACTGGCGTACAGGGTTTGCAAGGTTTTCAAGGTGCCACGGGTGGCGTCGGTGCGCAGGGTATCCAGGGTGACCAAGGCGACACCGGCGAGCAAGGTGACCAGGGTGACCAAGGCGAACAAGGCGCCCAAGGCGCAACCGGCCCGCAGGGTTTCCAGGGAAGCATCGGCTTGCAGGGCCAGACGGGCGAGCAAGGCGAGCAAGGTTTCCAGGGCTCCGGCGCGCAGGGCGCCCAAGGTCTGCAAGGAGCGCAGGGTTTGCAGGGCCGCGAAGGCACCGGGCTCCACTACGTCTACGACGACCAGACAGCCGCCGCCGACCCCGGCACGGGCGAGTTCCGCCTCAACAACTCGGACGTGACCCAGGTTACCGAGATCTACTTGCACGAGACGGACCAGGACAACAACGACAACCAAAATCTTCTGGCCATCTGGGACGACGCAACCAGTGTGAACAGGGGCTTGATTTTCCTGCGCAACCGTACGGCCGGCGGCTACATCGCCTACAAGCTGGTCAGCGACTGGACGGACAACACGAACTGGCGGACGGCAACCGTCGAGTTCGTCAACTCGGACGGCACGCATTCCAACGGCGACAGTTTCGACATCACTTTTGCCAAGATTGGCGACCGCGGCGCCCAGGGTGACGCAGGCGGCAACGCTTTCCCCTACGTCTACTCGACCACTACGACCGACGCAGACCCCGGTTCTGGCTTCATCCGTTTCAACAGCGGCACGATGGCATCGGTGACCGAGGTCTACATCGACCTGGAGTCGTCGGCAGCGGCCGACCTCACGACCTGGATCGAAAGTTTTGACAACTACGCCACGTCCACACACCGCGGCGTACTGCAAGTTTTCAAAGCATCGGACCCAACCGTTTTCGTCAACCTGGCTGTCACCGGCTCGGTAACCACCGCCACCGGCTACCGCAAGCTGACGGTTACCTACATTGCCAGCGACGGCACTTTCACCAACCTCGACGAGGTGGTGGTCGGTTTCGCCTACACCGGGCAGCAAGGCTCCCAGGGCGCGCAAGGCAATCAAGGTAGCCAAGGTAATCAAGGCGACCCGGCCGGCAACGTGGTCCAGTACCAGTATTCGACCACCACGGCAGACGCCGATCCGGGTGCTGGTTTCTTCCGTCTCAACAACGCAGCGATGGCCTCCGTCACGGAGATGTACATCGACCTGGTCGACAGCCTGGCGGTCACGCAGACAGCATGGATCGAGTCGCTTGACGACGTCGGCAGCACGGCCGACCGCGGCGTGCTGCGCATCGCCAACGCCACAGACGGCACCGTGTTTGCCATCTACCGCGTAACAGGCTCGGTGACGTCCGCGAGTGGCTACCGCAAGCTGACGCTCAGTTACGTCACACACAACGGCACGCTGGCCAACAACGACGACACGATCATCAGTTTTGCCGACGCAGGCCAGACAGGAGCCCAGGGCCTGCAAGGAGCCCAGGGCCTGCAAGGAGCCCAGGGCCTGCAAGGAGCCCAGGGCCTGCAAGGTTTGCAAGGTAGTCAAGGTAATCAAGGTGTACCCGGCTCTGGCGCTCAAGGCGACCAGGGCGACCAAGGCGACACGGGCGATCAGGGCGCACAAGGCGCACAGGGTCTGCAAGGCTTGCAAGGTTTACAGGGCCTGCAAGGCGCCCAGGGCCTGCAAGGCGCCCAGGGTAACCAGGGGAGCCAGGGTGAGGTCGGTGAACCTGGCGGCTATAGCGCCGAGTACCAGTGGTCGAACTCTACCACGGACGCCGATCCAGGCGGCGGCTTCCTGCGCTTCAACAACGGCACAGTGTCTTCGGTCACGCAGCTGTACATCGACTTGGCCGACCGGCACACCAACGACCAGACACCGTGGATCGAGTCGTTTGACGATTTCGGCGCGACGGCTAACCGCGGGGCGCTCAAAATCTTCAAGCTGGGCGACCCGACCGTGTTCGCCATCTTCCGCGTCACGGACACGATTGATACGCCTGCGGGCTATCGCAAGATCACCGTGGTCTACGTTGACCACAACGGCTCGTTGACCAACAACGACAACATCGTTGTGTCGTTTGCGCATGCCGGCCAGCAAGGCTCCCAGGGCTTGCAAGGCGCATCGGACGGGGATGCCGGACACGAAGGCGGCAGCGTCTACTACAACTGGAACACGGACACAGCCAGCAGCGACCCCGGCAACGGCTACGTTAAGGTCGACAACGCCACGATGTCCTCCGTGACAAAGCTGTACATCAGCGACCAGGACTTGAACGCGGTCAACATCGACACCTGGCTCGGCTCTTGGACGGGTTCATCGTCCGTGGTCAAGGGTGCGTTGAAACTTGCGCAGTACGTCCCGGGCGGCGGCGGGCCGCTCAACTGGGCGATCTTCCTCATTACGACGTACACCGATAACGGCAGCTGGTACGATTTCGATGTCACCTATCAGGCGCACTCGGGTAGCTTCTCTGCGGACGACGACATCGACATCGCTTTCGACCGCACTGGCGACAAGGGCAGCCAGGGCGACCAGGGCTTCCAGGGCATTCGTGGCAGCCAGTGGACGTCGAACGGCATGGACCCGAGCGGCGGCAGCCCGCAAACGAACGATCAGTGGTTGAACACCACCAGCGGCAACGTCTTCTACTGGGACGGCGACAGCTGGGAACTGACAGGCAACATCAAGGGCGAGCAGGGCCTGCAAGGGTTCCAAGGTAATCAAGGAGAGCAAGGTTTCCAAGGAAATCAGGGTTTCCAAGGAAATCAAGGCGAGCAAGGTTTCCAAGGAAATCAAGGCGAGCAAGGCTTCCAAGGCTTCCAAGGTGACCAAGGCGCCCCAGGGGCCAAGGAAGCCATTATGCCGACCCGCGTCGAAGACGCGGAGGAGTATGTCGCGCTCGTCTGCACCGAGGCCCCGCAAGCCACTTTCCAGGACCACATGATTGTGGTCGTGCGACAGGCCCGGGAAGAGTTCGAGATCGACCCGTACTTCGTTCAGGTCTGCGAGCCGGGGTCGATCATGGTGACGGCAAGCCAGCCCAACCGAGCCGTGCCGGTGGGAGCCTACGTCACGAACGCCGGCAAAGTGGTCGTCGAGGCGGAACATCCCGAGCAGTTCCGCGTCATCCTGACACTGACCGGCACGCGCCGCGGCGCCCCGGCGCGGTTCAGCCGCCGTAGCCGCGAAGACATGGAGAAGAACATCCGCTTCTGGGACAGCTGGAAGCAGCTGTAAAACAAGGAGAGAGCATGGCAGACTTGATCGTCCGGGCCGGCATCCCGGAGATGGACGACTGCAAAGTGCTGACGCGGCTCAAAGCGTTCATCGTCGACCAAGGCGTGGCCGCGACGCTGGAACATACGTTCCGCGACCGCAAAGGCAGCCCGGTCGACCTGGAAGACTGGTTAAGCACGCCCACCAGTCAGTCGGCTTCGGAGTCGCTGTCGGCAGAGTCGCCAGCCGGCCTGGTGAAACTGCGCGTCAAGGAGTTCCTCGGCGTCGGCCTCAGCGACCAAAGCAACCCGGTCTGGGAGGTGGACGGCGAGGGTTTTGACCCGGCCAAGGGTAAAGTCCGGGCCACGCTTGAAGACAGCATGGTCGAGCGGCCCGGCATCTACGAGATGTCCTGGGCCATCGTCCGCAATGACAGCGACAAACGGCCGGTGGTCGTCGACCGCGGCCTGCTGTCCGTGGAAAAGAGTCTCTTCCCCAAAGACATCGTCAACGCCTACAAGAACCTGGGGCCGCCTACGCTCCAGGAGATCCGCATGCGGATCATGGACAGCAGCGCAGCCGAGAATCAGTACCTGCTGGACGACGTCGAGTTCAGCGACGACCAGATCATGCTGGCGATCACTGAGCCGGTACGCGAATGGAACGAGACGCCGCCGCCGATTCGCCCGCACTACACCACGCGCACCTTCCCTTTCCGCGGGGCGTGGATCAAAGGTGTCATGGGCCAGCTGCACCTGATTGCCGCGGCGCATTACCGCCGTAATCGCTACGCCCACCAGGCTGGCGGGACGGGTAACGACGACAAGAACCGCGAGAAGGAGTACCTGGTCGAGGGTCAGCGGCTCTGGGGCGAGTACCTGGCGTGGCTAACCAACAAGAAAATTGAGATCAACCTGCGGGGTTTTGCCGGTTCGTTTGGCTCCGACTATGGTCGATAGCCGGTGGCTAAATAACGACCGTTTGTGCGTCAAGATAGGTAGGGTCGAGCGATCCTTCTTAGCTGCGGCTAGGATTACACAAGTAGGCTCATGCCTATCAAGGAGCACAGCGATGGCAGCGATTATCTTCACGCACGGGTTCGAGACAGACAAAAAGAAGTTGAAGAAGCGGTATCCTGCGGTAGACACCGGCGTCCAACAAATCGTTGGACAGTTCGTTCGGAACGAAAAGGTGGACGGTGTCCGCGTGCCCGACGCACCAGGCTGTTTGAAAGTGCGCGTAAAGAACGACGACAACTCGCGCGGTAAAAGCGCCGGCTACCGCGTGCTGTACAGCACGTTGTCCGGCGGTACAGTGTTGCTGTTCGCCATTTACGAGAAGACGAAAGAAGACAAGAAAGCGGCGGAAGTCCGGGCGTTGCGTAACCGTCCCTAACCAGGAGAGACAACATGGGTTTGCCGAGCGAGTTAGAGAAGTTCTTGCAGGACAAGTTCCCCGGTTGCGTTGTCAAGCACATCAACAACGTGGAGCCGGGTGATCTCGATCCCGCCGCGCTGGCAGAGTTGGACCAGCGGCGTCAGGAGATACTGGATCGGGACCGGCAGTCCCTGCGCAATGGCGTGTGCGGGAACTGCGGCGCAAAGTACCCGGGAGAATGGCCGCCGCCGGACGAAGTCGGCCTAGCCGAGGGTTGGGGCCTCTACACGGACGAGGAGGACGAGCCGGTACTGCTCGTCTGCCCCTGCGACGACGCTGACTAAATAATGCCCCCTTTTGCGTCAGGATAAGTGAGAGGACTCTCACCTATCCATCTACCGAAAGGGTGCAATCATGGCTCAGCAGACGCAGTTCGTGACGGTCAAGGAAGAAGTGGCGGCCTTTGAGGCTAACCTGTACGCTCCGGCGTATCAGAGGGGCGGGTTATGGGGTCGGTTGCCGGCCCAGACGTTCCGGCCGATTAACAGGACGGCGGCCAAGTCCCAGGGACAGGGCAAGTTGCGGAAGGCAAGCTAGGTCTAGGCAGAAGCGGCCCGGACGGCGGACGTCCGGGCCATTCTGTTTTTACCCGGGAGGGCCGAACGTGGACGACTTGAAAATTGTCAAAGAAGAGGACAAACTCGTCGAGGAGGCGCTGGCGACAACCGACTTCGCGGCGGTGGTCCGCGAGAAAGACCAGGGCGAAGAGGATACGAAGGAGTACCACAAAGCCCGCGGTCGCAAACGGGACCGGCTCGTCCAGGCCGGCTAATCTAAAAAATGGTTTTGAACGGAGGCTAGCCTCGCACATGCGAAAGGAGAACGAAGGAATGTCGAAGGATACCGTGCAGGACATCCTGATCGTCACACGAGGCGACAACATCGCCGTCGACGTCGACCACGGGCCGGGGGTCAACACAGGCACCAGGAGGGTGACCGACCCCTACGCCCACATGTGGATCGACGAAGGGGGTGAGGGGTAGCGAACCGAGGCAACACAACAGGGGCACGCCGCATGGCGTGCCCTTTTTCGTTTACCACACCGAAAGGAATGCACCATGTTCAATTTCTACTGCACGCCGCGTGCGTTCGACAACGGCACGCTCTACATCACCACCGACTTCCGGCCGCACCGTGTCTACGCCGTGTGGCTCAAAATGGGCCATGTCGAAGACCGCGTCGGCACCCACGGGTCCATGTGGGGCCGGTTGGAAGACGGCAGCCAGGCTACCCTGATCTTCCGGGCCGTCGAGTGCTGCACGGACGCCGAGTTGGCCGTCAGTGAATGCGTCGTCACTGGTAGGAGTGTTTGCCAGCTGGTGCGCCGGTTCGAGCGCTACGCCCAGAAGCACAAGGGCATTCGCGTGCGTCTCTACGCGGAGGGCAACAACCTGGCGATCAAGAGCGGCCGGTACAACCTGCCCAAGCGCGCCGCCGTCTAGTAACAAAGTGTGTTCCGAGCGGGCTTTGCCAGCCCGCTCTTTTCGTTTTAACCGTGAAAGGAGTTTTATCATGGTGACGGCTCAGACCACTGGGAACGGTATCATCGACGGCAACAACCTGCAACAGGCTCTCACGACTGCCGGGTTGCGCGCAATCATCGGATTCACGGCGGCGCTGACAGCGCTGCTGCCAAAGATGCGGGCGAACCACTACTGGGTCGCGGACGTGTTCGCGGAGAGCATTCTCCAGTTCAAGTACGGCGTGGCCTTCACGCTGCAAAAGGCGATCAAGCTGAGCCAGATCGACCTGGCGGCGAGTATGTTCAACGGCGCGCGTCTGGACATGCGCCTGGACGGGCTCAGGTCGCTGCGCATTGCAGAGTCGTTCGCGGCGTACAAGCACGGCATGAAGCCGATCATCCTGTGGAAGCGTCCCGACGGTCGCTACATTGTTCTGGAAGGCAATCACATTCTGTGCGCTTGCCGGGCGATGGGGATCGAGACACTGTGGGCCTACGTCATCGAGTGCGACGAAGCGACCGCAGGGCTTATCACGCGCAGCTGGAACACCGTGCAAGGGTTCGGCCAAAAAGAAGAGGACAGCTACACCCTGGCGGTGGATGAACTGACCTCGCGCGGCGAAGCCGCCGTCGTGCTCCAGACGATCAAGGACGTCGCTAAGATTTGGGGCCTGCGGTGGAAGCGGCTCCAGGAGCGCTACCGTCAGCGCCTGTTCCTCAATCACATGTTCAAGGCCAAAATCGACGGGGGGTTGGGCTTGAAGCCGCACGGGCACACGGACTGTTTCAGCGAGCGGACGATTGAGGCCATCATGGGCCTCAACGACGCCGAGAAACAGCGTGAACTGTCCGAAGCTATCATGAACCACGGATTCTCGTGGGGTGTGGTCAGCAACATCGTCGCTACCAGCACGGAAGGCATGGCAGCGTTTAAGGCAGCCATCGTCACATGGACAAACGCGACGTCGGGTACGTCGCTTGATGGTACGGTGGTGCGTGTTCGGCTCACCGAACAACAGCGGATCAAGAAAGCGATTGATTCGTTTGCAAAGAGCCTCGACAGCATGCCCGACGATCTGGCCAAGGCATGCACCGCCAGCGTTGTCATGTCTCTGCGCCCGAAACTCGACAAAATCTTGCAGCGCTGCCCGGTCATTCGGGAGGCTACCTATGGCAAGTATTGACACCGACTACGTCCGCCGGAAATTCGGCGACGGGCACTGGCGAACGTTCGACGAGATGGCAGCGGCGGCGGCAACGGACGTGCCCGCTGCCGAGGCCATTCGCGTCTGCCTATCGAAGGGGCGGGGGTACGCAAAGAAGACGCGCGAAGATCAGTACCGCCTCGGCGTCCGTGCAATGGTCTGCCGCGTTTTCGGACAACTCCAGCGAGACGGCTGGACCGACAGCCGAGCGCGCGACGCGACAGACGAACAAGAGTACCGCATCCTGACTGAAACTGAACGGAAACCGACGACGCGCGATCGTTGGACAAAGGCCGGCGACTGAGCCAGCCTTGACGTCGAGAACCGAAAGACCCATGCTACCCTTATAGGGAGTATGGGCCTTTTTCTTACCTATCAGCCAGGGACGGCGATGGAAACCAACTGCCAGGTCTGCCCTCCCCAATGCGCGTCGGTCTTCGACCGCGTTGTGGTTAGCCACCTGATCCGCGGCCAGACCCGCGTCATGTGGGAACTGCTCGACACTTTCACAGACCCAGGCCCGCTCACCTTCCAGCTGCAAGTTGGCACCACGAACAACTCGGACGCAGACGACTGGGAAGACGTCGGCCTGCCTGTGGTCGATCAGTATTTCGCGTTCGACCCGGACCAGCGCGTTTGGGGCAAAACGAACTGGACGCACTACCGCGTCGCGCTGACGACGAGTCTGGGCACCTACACCAGCGCACCAACTGGCGGCATGGGCATCTTGCCGCGCCGCTGGTGGCGGCTAGCCCGCAACGTCGTCCGACAGCGACTGGTGGAGTTCAACAAAGGCCCTGGCGGCCAGGAAGGCTACCTGCTCAAACGGCGCTGGACCGGCGAGAACTGCCCCACTTGCCTCGACTACCAGACCAGAGAAAGTCGCAACCCGGACTGCCCCGACTGCTACGGCACCGGCAAGAAGTGCGGCTACTTCTACCCGATGGCCTGCGTCTGGGCTGAGTTGTCTCCCAAGGCCCACCACACCGACCTGGACGCCGGCCAGGGCCGCGCCACGGTCAACGACATCATCGTCAGCGCCAAAATGGCGGCTACCTACCTGATGTCCGAAGGAGACGTTTGGGTCGCCAAGGAATCGGACGACCGTTACTACGTTCACGAGGTCCAGCACACCAGCGAGATGAAAGGCGTGCCGTTGGTGGCCGAGGTGAAAATGCGGCCGGTGCCGTTCACGTCAGCTGTCTACAGCATTGCGATCCCTCAGCAAGACGAGGCCAAAGACACGCCCGAGGAGGACGACTGATGCCGCACACGCCACGACGGTTCGCCTCGACCACGGGTATCTCGCCCGAACTGCTCCAGCGCCCGGTAGATCACCACCCGCCCATTCCGATCCGCCGCGGCGAGAAGCGCAGCGAGGAACCACAAACACCACAAGGAAAGCGTCGCCGACTCGGACTGGGCAAGCTCAACATGCACACCTACGAGCCGGACCCGGTGCAACTTTTGAAAACCTTGTTCGGAAAGGAGCCGACGACCAATGGTTACACCGGCCAACTGGTGCTTGCCAACAACGCCAGTTTCACAGCCAGACCCGGGACGCAAAACCCTGGTGCCGATAAGCCCAAGTAGCCTGTGCATGATGGGCTGGCGCCCCATCATGATTACCGGCCTCCTCCGCGACCTGATGACGCGGAAGTTCAACGGCGAACCGAATAACATCGAGGAGCCAGACCTCAAACACCTGGTCTGGCGTGAGGATGAACGGACTGGTATCCTAATAGAGAGCATTCACCGTTGGCGCGGGGATCTGGTCGAGAAGCGACCCGCGATTATCGTGAAGCTCAACGCCCGACAAAACGTCCGCATGGGTATCGCGGACCTCGTCGGGCCAACCGAACAAGGCAACATGCGCTACTGCACATTCTGGGTGGGTAGCCACACCTTGTTCTGCATCCACGGATCGGGTGCGAGTGTGGAAATCCTGGCGACGGAGGTGCAACGCCACCTCACGGGTTTCGGCCCGGTCGTTCGCCAGTACCTGCGCCTGCCCCAGTGGCAGGTGACAGAAGTCGGCGCCGTCTCTGAGATCGAGGAGGCTCGGGAGTCCTTTGTCATCCCCATCACCGTAGGCTGGGCCTACGATGAACAGTGGGAACTGGGGCTGGAGTCGCTCAAGCTCAGAAAGGTGCCTTTGAGTGTCCTGTTGGACGGGGCGCTCGTTCAGGAAACGAAGTGACCACACTCTTTACGCACGGAGGCATGCCAGGATGGCTACTTACGTTCTGCCGCAAGTTCTGGTGTTCCAGGACTTCCGCATTGTCCCTTCCGCTGTTGCCAACCCCCTGCGGGCGCACATCTCCGGCGGCCACGCGAAGCTGATTCGCTATGCCGATGAAGACGAGCGCGAAGACGGGCGGCTTGGCGTCTACGACCGCTTGCTGGCAACCAGCTACCTCTGGCCCGAACGGCCGGCGGGCGGCAAAGCCAACTTCGAGTACGTCAAGCTCTGGATGAAGGACGCGCTGCTCCTGTACTTCCAGGACACCATCGGTGCCGGTTCCACCATCACCAAGCTGACCGGCTACAACAACCGCGTGAAGTCGGCCTCCGTGAGCTTCGCCGAGAACGCGGACGATCCCGATACCTACCCGCGCAACGCCGCCTTGCTGGACCGCGACGTCAAGGCCGGCGATGTAGTCAAGGTCCGCGGCATCACCGACGACGACGAGTCGGTAACCCTCTGGACCTACGTCAAGAGCGTCATCGGCGAGGAAGTCGCCTCGACCATCGCGTCGGCGACCAGCGACGCCAGCAACGCCGACACGCAGTCGGCGGACAGCAGCGTCACGCAGATCGCCGGTGTCGAAAACTGCGTCACGTTGACCCCGGATCATTCGGCCTACGACGGCCTGGAGTCCGGCGACATCAACGAAACCTATGACATCATCGTCATCCAGGGCTCGGTGAACGGCGACTTCACCACGGCCAAGCTGCGCATCCTGTCCGGCTCTGGCGACGACGACGTCGCCGAAGTCACCCCGGAGGCAGCCGGCGACCCCACCGACATCGGCACCCGCGGCCTCACCGTGACCTTCGACAAGGACGCCGGCCCGGCTTGCTCCGACTCTGCGGAAGCCGAAGAAGTCACGGCGGACGACCTGCACGTCGGGCAGCGTTGGCAGGTGAGCGTTTCGCAGTCGTTCACGGCCCCCACGCCGACCAGCGGCGGCGATTACGAGGGTGACAACGACACGACCTACATCGTCACGGTGTCGCGCGGCGGACTGTACGCGGCCGACGTGCCGCCGCAGATCAAGGTGACCACGACCAACGGCGTCGACATGAGCGGCCCGACCAGCATCACGGCTGCGTCGACCGAGTTCGAGATCGGCACCAACGCCGTGACCATCGAGTTCACCGGCACCGGCCTGCGCACGGGCGACCGTTACTACGTCGACGTGACCGGCATCAAGGAAGGGCCGATGCGGATCATCGAGTTGGGGCACAACCTCAACACCGACATTCCGGCCGGCAGCGAAGTCGACCTGACGCTGTTCATCCGCAAGCCGCTCCTCCAGATCGAGCAGAACCGCCAGGGTTTTGCCCCGCTGACCAACTGGGACGTCAGCGAGACGGAGATCACCGTCAACGAAGGCATCATCGCTTACGACGAGACGTGGACCGACTCGGGCGTGCAGCAGGCGCTGGACGTCTACTCGGAGTCGTCCAAGAGCTACGGCGTCCTCTTCGTCGAGGTGCGCTACTGGCTCCAGGATCTCTGTCACGAGGTCGGCACGCTCCAGGACGTGGGCCTCATCAACGACCAGATCTCCGGTGCCCTGCACCCGGACAACCCTTTGAAGTGGGGTGTGTTCAAGGCGCTGGAGAACAGCAACGGCGCGGAGGTGAAGTACACCTCTGTCTGCGACCCCGACGATGACGAGTCGTGGGCGGACGTGCTGGAACTGCTGCTCGGGCGTGACGACGTCTACGGCCTCGTGCCGCTGACCCGCCGCCGCGTGCCGCTCGACCTGTACGCCGCGCACGTCAAGGCGATGTCCAGCCCCGAGCAGGGCCTGTGGCGCGTCCTGTGGGTCAACCAGGAAGGCATCCCGGAGATCCCGGTGGTGTCGGCCGGTTCGACCGTCCAGGGACACGTCGAGGCCACCACCTCGGACGGCGAACACGCCCTGGGTGTCGTCAGCGATGATGCGTTGACCTCGGGCAGCCAGTACACCATTCTGCGCTGCACCAGCGGCAACGCGGACTTCATCGCCAACGGCGTGCAGGCCGGCGACGTCGTGCGGATGCTCTACACCGGCGACGGCTTCGGCAACGAAGAGTACAGCGAATACCTGGTGGACGAGGTGCAGGCCGAAGACCAGCTGCGGTTGCTAACCGGCCCCGACGCGCCGATCAGCGTGGCTGCCAAGTTCGAGGTTTGGCGGAACTTGACGGCGACCGAAGAGGCCGACGAGATCGCACGCAACTCCGGGGCCTGGGGCGACCGGCGCATCCGGTCCACCTGGCCCGACCGGATCGAGTCGGCCGGCACGGTGATGGAAGGCTACTTCCTCAACGCCGCGCTCGCCGGGCTGCGTTCCGGCGTGCTGCCACACCAAGGTATGACGCACCTGGAGATCGTCGGCTTCACGGACGTTCCGCGGTCGACCAGCAAGTTCAACCGGGCGCAGCTGGACACCCTGGCCCTGGGCGGCACCTGGGTCGTCACGCAGGATCTGCGCGGGCTGGAAACGGACCTCGGCCAGATCTTCTCCCGGCACGCGCTGACGACGGGCGGCTACAGCGACATCAACCAGCGGGAAGAAATGCTGACGGCAAACGTCGACAGCATCAGCTACCGCTTCAAAGACCACTTCAAGCCCTTCATCGGCGTGACGAACGTCACGCCGGTCATCCAGAAGCGGTTGCAAGTGGAAGTGGAAAACCTGGTCGAGGTGCTCAAGACGGAAGCGGAAACGCAAAACTTGGGCGGCCAGCTGATCTCGGGCACCATCGTCGAGCTTCGTCCGCACCTGACGCTGCTCGACCGCTACGTTCTCAAAATGAACATCGTGGTGCCCTATCCGTTCAACAACTTCGAGATCCACCTGATGATCTAAGCATCAGGTAGCGAAGCACCAGCCCCGGGGCCTGGACGGCCCCGGGGTGTCTCAATCCTAACAAGGAAGCCGCTGCGGGCCTGGTAAACCGCGGCTAAACCGCACGGAGGTTTCTCGAAATGGCAGACGTGTATACGAAAGCCGAAGTCGATTTCGGCGGGGCCATGACGGCCGAAAAGGGCATCGTCGTGCAGTTCGGTGTGCTGCTCCAGAACATCCAGCTGCAATACAGTCAGAACGTGACCCGGCTCTACGAGTTGGGCAAGGCCGGCGGGAAGACGAAGGTCTACTACGTCTCCGGCCGGTCGCAGGGACAGGCCACGCTCGCGCACGTCATCGGGCCGGGCGATCAGGTCAAGCAGTTCTACGAAAAGTACGGTGACGTTTGTCAAGCCGACGTCAACTCGCTCGATCTGGACGTCGAGCCGAACACCTGCGCCGCGAAGGGCGGCCCTTCCATCAAGTCGTGGAAGTGCAAGTATTGCGTCCTCATCAACGTCGGCATGTCCGTGGCCGCGCAGGACTTCGTCATCAACACGCAGGGTACGGTCATGTTCTCCGGCCTGGAAGTCAACTAACCAGGCACGCCGCGCAGTCATAGGCTAAAAGCCAGATTTTGGATCGGGGCCGGGGGTGACCCCGGCCCCTTTCCCAGGGCCAGCGAGCCCATAACCGTACCGAAAGGTGCTAACATGTCGTACGAGCACGAACACGAGGGGGCGAGGCCCCCTGGTGTCTCCGGGCAACCAGCCGACCGCCGCGTCCTCGAACTCGACGAGGCCCTCCGCGGCGTCGAAGCCGGGCTGGCGGGTATCGGCGGCGCTGCGGCGATGGCTGATCCCACCCGCGCCGTCCACTCCCGCATGCAAAGCCTCGGCTACCCGGGCCACTGGACCCGCGGCATGGTCGTGCAGTCGATCCCCTACCTCAACTGGTACAAGGTGCAGTGCGGCGACGGCTACGGCTGGGTGTCCTGCTGCAAAGCCGACACCAGTTCGCAGAGCCCGCTGGGCGTCCGCACCACCAGCCCGTTGCCACCGGGCAGCCTGGTCCTGGTGTTCATCCCCAAGGGCCTGGGCGTCGGTTTCATCGCTGGCTCCATCCCGCCGGTCATCTACAAGGGCCAGATCCTCTGCCCCGACTGGATCGTCCAGGGCGGCATGTCGGGGATGAAACACGAAGAGATCCATAAGTTCCCCGTCAAGAGTCTCTACAAGATGGGCGGCGTGCTGGACTTCTCCCAGCACAAGCCGATGGACGCCACGGCGTTCGAGCACGGCTGGATCACGCCAACCGGCGTGGCCGTTACCGTCGACGATTTCTATGCGCAGTTCCGCGTCCACGAGATGTGCGGCCTGTTTCTGTCGTGGTTCGACTCCTGGTGTCGCCTGGCCGGCATTAACCTACGGATCGAGTCGTCCGTTCACGAGGAGGAAGGCTACGACGACGAGATGGAGGCCCGCCATTTCAAGGGGGTGGCCCTCTACCCCTGGGAGGCCCTGGGCCTCTACAAGGAAGGTACGGACTTCACCAAGGAGAACGACGACAAAGAGGTCCAGTACGACAAGCCGGTGGGCAAGGTCGACCTGCCGCCTGGTGAAGAAGACCTCCAGCCCTGTTACCGCTGGCAGGAGTTCGGCGGCTACCTGGGCCAGGGGCACACCCGCATCCTCATGAAGCCTGGCCGCGACAGCGGCAAGCGGAAGTACCAGGACAGCGGCAACCCGCCCGACGAGGGCCTGTTCCGCGAACACGTCGCCGCAGATGGCAGCTATTCGGCGATCTCAGCCAAGCGCTTCATCATCGGCAAGCGCGGCAAGCAAGTCGTGCCCTTCCAGGTCAAGCTACCCGAAGACCAGAACGGCGACGACGCCGAGAAGGGCAACTACAAGTTCTCTGGCAAAGAGGGCGGCGGCGAGGAACACAAGATCAAGGACATCCAGGTCACTGGCGAGTGGAAGCACATGCGGAAGGCCGCGGCGGTCTACGACGTCATGGCCTACGTCGTCAACTGGCAAGCGCTGCACCCGTTCCATTATCACAAGCTCGACTATGTCACCAAGCAGGAACGCGACCTGACCAGGACGTCACGCATCCAGGAAAACATCAGCTTCGGCGAACTGGCCAGCCAGCCGTTCATCCGCGACGCGCAGCCGAAGAAGATCAAGATCGACGACCGCTACGGCGACGTCGACTATTTCGAGCGCGAGAGCTTCCTGTGCTTTCACGACGACGGCACGGTCCAGCTAGCAGCCGGCTGCGGTGAGCAAATCCTCCTGGGCGGCGGCGATGTCGAGATCAGCGCGCCGGGTAAAGTCAAACTGCTGCCCGGCACAGAACTGATCGCCTTTGCCAGCCAGATGTGTTTTCGCTCGAAAGGCTCCATCGACTTCTCCAGCAGCAACGGCGACTTCCGGGCCAAGGCCGACAAAAACATGCAGTTCCTGTCAGGCAACGGCGGGCGCGGCGGCATGCTGTTCCACTCCAAAGGCGCGGGGGACCAGCAACAGTACCAACAGCGCTACGGCGAAGACGTGCAGTCCGCCGGCATCGTACTCAAGTCCGAGCAAGGCGTGTGTGCCATTGAAGGTAAGAACATCTACCTGCGGACGGGTGGAGCCGACCTGGGCACGGGCGACATTATCATCGACGCCAACAAAGGCCGCAACAAATGCTACATCTACGCCAGCCCGTTCAACGTGTTCACCAACCAGGCGGTGGAGTTCTTCTTCGGGCCGCAAGACGAGACGAGTAACGTCCGCAAGCTGTATCATTTCGGCGAACAGAACTGCATCATGGACGAAGTCAAACTGCTGGTCGGCGGCAAAATCATCAGCTACAAGGATGGCGGCGTCATCATTGAAGGTGGCTGCTACGGCACCAAGGCGTTCGCTACGGCGGGCGTCATGGCAGACAAGAAGGGCATGTTCCTCGGCAAAGTGCCTGGTGGTTTCGGGGCGTCGATCTCGACTATCTGCGCGGCTATTGCCGGCATTGTGCCACTGCTGCGCTTCTCTGGCACCATTAAGCACCAGACGACCTTCCCTCAGAAGTGGTATTTGCCGATGATGCCAGGGAACACGCAAACCATCGAACAGATGGAGTTCTCGTTCCGCGACCCGCCCGGTCAGAACGGTAAGCAGTACGGCACGCAGCAGTTGAAGTGGCCCGAGACGCGCTGGCAGACGATGGCGCGCCTGGGCATGGGCTCTGGCGGTTCGCCCTGGAGCGAAACACCCGTAGTGACCCAGGGCACCCCGACCTATCCGTACCCGGGCAAGAATAAATGGCTGGAGGACTCACAGGTCTTCCTGCAACTCAGCAGCCTCAGAATGTTTGACGCGGGCCAAGGCATCGACCAGGATCGGCCAGGCCCGTACGAAGACCCAAGGATCGGCGACTGGACGAACGTCCCGATGGCGTCCGGTTACAAACTCATCCGCTAGAAGGAGCTAGACGTGGCAAAGGACATCGACCTGGCCTCTTTGAGAAAGCAGCAGGCCAAAGAGAAGCAAGAAACCCTTCTGGCTCGCGCGACGGGCAAGAAGCTCATTCAGCCGCCGCCGCCGGCAAAACCGATGGCCGCAGGTACGACTGGCAGGCCGCCGTTGCCGGAAGGCAAAGTCGTCGGCGCGATTGCCCCGTCGAGTCTGACGGCAAACGAGCGGCAAGCCCTGGAGAACGTAGGCTGGACCGAGGACATCCCGATCCCGGAAAACATGGCGGAACTATTCGAGGGGTTGAAGGCGCAGAAAGCGAGCGAGGCCGACCAGGTTACGCTGCCCATCGACCCGCGCACGCCGCCGCTCAAGATACCCGAGCCCGTGCCGCTCGCCAAACTGTCGCGCAAAGAAGCCGAGGACGCCGGCATTTTCGATGCCATGAAGTCGGCCGTGCAGACGTTCCAGGAGCGCAAGGAAGCCGAAAACGAAGAGAAGCTAAATGCGATGCGCTTCATGAAGGTAGCCGGGCTCCGCGAGGGCCAAGCCGCTGTCAAACAGGCTCAGGCTTACCGCGAACAGAAAGCAGCCGAGCAACTGCAAGACCCAGAGATCGTTGACGACCGCCCAGCCCCCAGCGCCAGGCCGCGGCCGGCGATTCAACCCAAGCGGCCGGGGCCAACCGCCCCACTGCCACCGGCGCGCGAGGCCCCGATTATCCGGGAGGAGGAGCCCGAACCAGAGACGGCGCCCGAACCGCAGGCGGCCCCGGCTGCGGCGCCCTCGGACACCGGCGCGGACTTGCATCTGTCGCACTGCCCACATTGCGACTGGCCGCTGCACATGCCGGGGATCGAGGAACCACCCTACGCCGACAAGATGTCCTTCCTGCACACGCTGCTCGGCCGGCAGTGCTGGGTCAAAGAAGTGCCGCTGCTCGGCGGCAACATTACGGTCACGTTCCGCACGATCACCGTGCGCGAACTCGACGTCATCTACGCTCAGGCGTATCGGGACCGTCAGAAGAACCCGGACCTGGAAGAAGTCGACTTCTGGGAGAAAGTCAACCGTTACCGACTGTTCCTCCAGATCGTGCAGTTCCGCAGCGACGGCCCCAACGGCTTCCTCCAGGACATGCCGGACGGGCTATCCAAAGCCAGCAACGAGGAGGCGTCAGCCTGGTGGTGGAAAGATGAAGACGATGCCTTACTGACGGACGGCGAGACGCCGCTGCCCGACGTCGAGCGCTGGATCATCGGCAACATCCTCAAGACCGAAGCAATCTTCCGTATCGTCAACAACGCCTGCAACAACTTCAACCGCATGGTTGCTAAACTGGAGGCAATGGCGGATAACTCGGATTTTTGGAAACCGACCGAGGGGCAGTCCTAACGGTACGGGCTTGCGCACGCGGCGTTGTCGATTTCGCGCGGGCGCGGGTCCGAGACGTTAGCTGGTGGCGGCGGTCGAACGCCTTGATCCGGGCGATGGCTCGGGACGACGAGCTTCGAGGACTGCGGGCGGCGTTCGACTTCCAATGCGCCTTGGTCGGCAACGGGAACCTCAAGGAAGAAAGTTTCACAGACGCGCAACGGCGAGCCAAGGAAGTCTTCAACGACATCCTCAACACGCTGAACCCCTGGGCGGCGAAATCGCTCGAACAGGTGCGCGAGGACGAACTCAACGCGCTCATTCGCCTGTATCACGACACCATTGGCGACCCGGACGACCCCGAGCTACGAGCGAAGTGGGAAGCCAATCGTCTCGCTTGTGAAGCCGAACGACGCGAGGCGCGCAAGCAGAAGGAGACGGAAGAAGAGAGAATCGACCGCCTGCTGCGTCAGCGGGAAGCGGAGCGGGTGCGGGTCAACGAACTGATCCGCGACAACAGCCGGTAGGAGGCAGGGATGCCGCAATCGACCGCAATGCTGGCCAACATGGGGGCAGGCTACGTCCCGCTCGCCCAGGGCTCCGAGCACAGCCGCCGCATGCCGTTCGAGGGGCTCCCCCTTATCGGCGGCCAGGGCGGCCTGTTCGGTCAGGTAGCGAGCATGGCTGCGGCCCCGCCGCTCATGCACATGATGGGCGGCGTCGGTATGGTGCCAATGGGTGTCGGGCACGACCAAAACGTCTACGACCGCCTGATGAACCAGCGCTACACGGCCATGCAGATGCAGGCCATGCAGAAGGCTGCCGAGTCTGACCGCGAGGGCTTCTACAAGAGCTTCCGCGGCCTGGCTGCGGTCACCGGCACGCCCTTCGGCGCCCAGCAGCGCGCGGCGGCGAACCAGCTGGCCCACCTGGGCACGATGGCCGCGCCCATGATGGCCGAGATGATGCCAGACTTCCTCGATCAGATGGGCGGCCTGCGCGGCTCGGCCACGGTCATGTCCAAGCGCATGATGGACGCCGGGCGTTACCGGCTCGACCCGGTCACAGGCCGCATGGGGATGTCCGGCGAGTCAGTCGGCAGGCAGGCGCAGCAACTCTTTGGCGATCTCTACTCGCCCGACCAGGCGCACCGCATGCAAGGCGTCTCGGCAGGTCAAGCCGGGGCCTTGTTCCACGAACTCCAGATGCGCGGCATGGTCGGCACAGCGGCCTCCGAGAGCCGTTTTGCCGGTGTGCGCGGCGACGACCCACGGGCACAGACGCTCCGCGCCCTGGAACAGATGCGCGGCTTCGCTCCCAACGATCTCAAGAAAGCGGCCTCTGACGCTAAGGTCGACATCAGCAAGGGCCTGGGGAACCTGAGCCCCGAAGACATCGACAAGCTGAACCTCAACCCGACCGTGGCAGACAAACTTCGCAGCTTCGACGGCGACCGCATCAAGCGCTCGCTGCGCAGTTACGTCGGCGCCGTCTCGGCCATGCGGGACATCTTCGGGGACATGGGCAGGCCCAACGCGCCCATGCAGGAACTGCTTGCCGGACTTGAGGCCCTCACGGGCGGTGCGATGGCGCAGATAGACCCGGCGCGCCTGGGGACGATGGCCAGGCAGACCTACAACCTGGCCAAGCAAACCGGCGTCTCCCTGGACAACGCCCTGATGGTGCAGCAGCACGCCCAATCCAAGGCACAGTCGATGGGCCTGGAACCGATCTTTGGCGTCCAGGCTGCTCAGGGTGCCCTGGGTTTTGGTGGGGCCTACCGCGCCCAAGGACACGCGGCGCACACGGCCTGGGGGGCGTTCAACGCGGACCAGGCCCAGCAGATGGATGCGAACTTGCGCGTCCAGGCGTCCGGCTCGCACCTGGCAAACCGCATGGGGGCGGCGATCCGCATGTCGGAAATGGCTGGCGGGTTCGCCGTCGACTCAGATGCGGCCAAATACGTCCAGGCCGTCAAGGGCGGCCTCAATCAGTGGAAAGATGCCAGCGGGCAGATGCGCAGCGTGGCCATCTCGGATGCCGAGTTCACCAGGATCTTCTCCTCGTCCAAAGGCCAGGACGGCCGTGCTACGGGCCTGTCGCAGGGCGATGCTTTCGCGGCCCTGGGCCAGCGGCACGAGAACCGCGAGCAGATCGAGCGGCACCGCCTGGGCGACATTGCCCGGCGCGCCCAGGGCGACGAACTGAACAATTTCGTTGGTCACCGCATGCAGGAGACGATGTTCACCAGGCTGCGCGAGCACCTCGTCAACCAGGGCATGTCGGCCCAGGAAGCGTCGGTCGCCGCGCGCTCGGCGGCTTCGGCGGTCGGGCAGAGCGTGACACGGCGGGCAATGGGCATGTCCACGTCCGAGTTCGCCGACGCGGCCACACGCAACCGTAACATCGCCGAGATCATGGAGGAGGAACTGACCGGCCAGGGCATGGGGGACGTGCTGCAAAGTATGGACCCAGCACAGCGGCAGCGCTTCCTGGCGCAGACTGCCGAGCGCTTCTACGGCTCGGCCAACCGAGCGATCCAGACAAGCTCTTTCCGAGCCTTCGGCAACCTCCAAAACGTCCACCGCCTCAACAACACCGCGACGCTCGACGAGGCTGATCGGCAACAGATGCAGGCGCGCCACCGGGCCGAGATGCAGGAGGCGCTGGCGCCTCTGGGCCAGGGCACGATCCTGTCGCGGGCCGTTGATGCCCTCCAGCATGCACGCCCTGACGACCCGCAGGCCCTCCAGAAGGTGCTGGCGCAAGCAATGGGCGGTGTCCGCAACGAAGACATCAACCGCGCCCTGATCCCGCAGATGCGCAAAGTGCAAGAACAAAAAGAGCGGGTCGAGAAGCTCCAGGAGGACGTCGCCAAAGAGTCGGACAGCGAGCAGAAACAGAAGCTGATGGAGCAGCTGAACACAGCCCGCCGCGAGCTATCGGCGCAGGCAAAGGGCCTGGCGCAGCTGGGCGAGCAGCACGGCATGTACGCCACGGACAGCCTGGGGTCCGAAGATATGCGGCGGGTCGACCGCACCACCCGCGACGTCATGACAGCCCAGAACGACATCGTCGGGCTACGCGGCAACTTCGGCGGCCAGGTAGACGAGAAGGACATCGCGGCAGCCAGGGCCAAGTACGGCGGCAAGGCGGTCAGCGCCACCGAAGCAGCGGCGGTCATCCTGGCCCGCCGGCAGCAAGACGTCGACAAGGCCAAGAACTACGCGCTGTCGGAGGAGCGGCTTGCCGGGCTTGAAGCGCAGGGCGCCGCGGCCGACCCGGCAAGCCTGGCCGAAGCCAAGAAGCAGCGCGACGAACTCAAGAAGGCCCTGGGTGGCGAACTGGCCGGGCTGCTCACTGGCTTAATGGGCCAGGTAAAGGCGCAGGCCACCGGCATGAACGACATGCAGGCTCGCGCGGCAGCAGTGGGCCTGATGCAGGCTAACGTCGGCAACATCGGCGAGGCCGCTGTCAAAAAGGAGATGGGCGGACTAACACTGCGCGACGACGGCGAGGTCCGCGCCCTGATTCGCACGCAGCGGCGCATGACCCCCTACCGAGCGAGCCAGGAGGAAGTTCAGAAGTACCTCGGCGAACACAAAGACATGACCGAGCGCGAGGCCCGAGACATTCTCAACATGCGGCTGCGCGCCAAGCGGCTCGGCATCCGCGAAGACGAGGTCGATTTCGAGAAGATCAAGAACCCGGAGGAACTGGAGCGGAAGCTGTCGGACGCTTTCGCGGCTCGTGCCCGCAAGAACTTCGAGGTCACGGACAAAGACCGTGAAGAGTTCCGCAAAGCCAACCCGGCGCTCAAAGACCCCACGGGCGAGCAGATTACGCAGTTCATGGAGAACAACCCTGAGTACGCCGGCAAGCCCGATGAGGCCAAGAAGGCCATGCTCGACCGCGTCATCCGCATGGGTCGGCAGTCCGAACATCGGCAACGGATGGCGGCTTTCTGGGGCTCGGCCGAGGGCGGGGCTTTCCGCGAGACGGTCGACATGGCAGGCCAGGACGTCGACAACGTTGCCAGCCGCCTGATTCAGACGCCGCACATGGTCCAGCGCCTAGGCACCCGGGCTATCGAGTACCAGGAGAAACTGTCCGGCGGCCAGCAGCGGCTGCGGGAACTGGCGCTCTACCACACGTCTGGCGACATGGGCCGGCTCATGGCCGGCGACTACAACATTGACCGCTCCAATAAAGGCGGCCAGGAGTCCGCCGAGCGCGTGGCAGCAGAGGTCACCCAGATCCAGCGCGACCAGCGGCGGATCATCGAAGAACTCCGCGAGCAGGAGGGACGTTCCGGCCGGCAGTTCCGCCTGGGCAGCGAGGACGAAGCGCGCAAGGCCCTGGGCCTGCCGGCGTACAACCTGTCTCCAGAGATGCGCAGCCGCGTCCGCGAACGTGCTGGCGAGTTGGGCACCGAGGAGAACGCCCGCACGCTGCTGGGGATCGACAAGAACGCTACCAACCTCAGTGAGTTCCAGAAAGCCAAGATCGCAGGCGCACGTTTCGGGGCCGGCAACGAAGAGGAGGTCATTGGCACCTACGGCCGCGAACGCTGGGAGCAGCTGAGCCCAGGTGAGCGGCAGGCGATGATGCAGAAGATGCGCACGGGCGTCGCTAGCAAAGAAGAGGCGATGAAGCTGCTGGGCATCACTGACGACCAACTCAAGAACGACCCCACCGGCGAATACGCCCAGCGGCTCCAGGCAGTCATGGTCGGCCTCCAGACCGACGCGCACGGCCGGCAGCTGGCCGGCATCGACCAGAACGCGCAACTCACGGACAAAGGCAAGGACGCCGTGCGGGCCATGCGCCAGGGTATCGCCAGCGAAGACTGGGCGCGCAGCCGCATGGGTCTGGCTGCCGACAACCTCTCGCCTGAGCAGCGCGCGAAGGTGTTGGAGTTCCGGGAGAAAGCGGGCAACGAGGAAGAAGCTCGGCGTCTGCTCAAACTCGGCGACAAGAAAGCGATGACAGACGAGCAGGGCAAGAACGTCACCCGCATCATCGAAGGGGCCAAGACCCAGGGCGAGGCCATGCGTGTCCTCGGCCTGAGCGGCAGCTACGCCAACCTCAAAGACGCGGACAAACTTCGCGTAGACGCCGCGCAGCGCGGCCTGGGTAGCAAGGAGCACGCTGCCAAGATGCTCGGCCTGGCCGACAAACTGTCGGCCGGTACGCTCTCCAAGGACGACGAGGAGCGGATCGCTGCGGCCCAGAAGCGCCTGGGCACGTCGGCTAACGCCATGATCGTCATGGGCCTCGACCCGGCCCAAACCATGACCAAGGAGGAGAGCGACCGGCTGCGCCAGGCGACCTACGACGTCAGCGTCGCGCGCCGCCTCAAACCGGAAGACGATACGGCCATCGGCAAGCTGGAGCAAAGCGAGAACCGGCTCAAGCGGATCGCCGAATCGCGCGGGTTGAAAGTGGAAGACCTGGAGAAGGCGGCGACTGGCGACAAGAAGTTCGAGCTGTCCAAGGAAGAGGGCGAGCGGCTGGAGAAGGCCAAGCGCGAACACGGTACGGCCAGTCGGGCACATTCACAGCTGACCGCCCGCGCGGCCAACCTGCGGCGCAGCATTGCCACCCTGGGCGACGACGTTTCCGACGACGCGAAGAACAAGCGCCGGCAGGCCCTGCGAGACAGTTTGGCCTCGACCGAAAAAGAGATTCAAGACGCCGAGGGGCGCAAGAAAGCTGCCGAGACGTCCGTGGAAGCCGACGCGAAAGCCCGCGGCGTCTCGGTGCAGGACTACCTGCGCAACAAGGGCTTCGTCAGCGAGTCGGCCCGCGAAGAGGCCAAGCGCGCTGTCAAGGAGCGCGACGAGAACAAGAAGGCCGTCGACGAACTGGCCAAGTCGCTCGGCGTAAAGCCCGAAGACCTGGCCGGCGCTACCGGGGTCACGAAACGGCTCGAAGAGGCCCAGAAGGAAGCGGCCCGCCGCGAGAACATGAACCCGCAGGACGTGGCTAAAGGCGTGCTCGAAGCCTACGGGTTCACCCCTGGCGCCGAACCAAGCGCAACGCAGAAGGAACTCGGTGCGCTCATGGGCAGCACCCGGGGCAAGGCCCTGGGGCAGCGCATGCTGGACACCAGCAAGACGCTCAGCGACCGTGCTGGCAAGGTCCACCCCGGCGCCAAAGGCACCGAGGGCGTGGACACAATGGCGCAGCAGTATTTCGACGTCATGGGCACGAAGGACGAGAAAGCGAAGGCCGAGAAGCTCAAGAAGTTTCAGGAGACGTACGGCTTCGACTCGTCGCACGGTCGGCTTACGGGTCAGGGCGCCGAGGACTGGCGGAAGTTCGAGCAGGCGATGCAGTTTCAGCAGCAAACGGGCCTGCTCAAGTTCGGCCGCGACCGCAGCAGTCACCGCAGCCTCAACCGCGAGGAAGACCTGCTCAACATCTACCGCCAAGCGATGCAGGGTGGGCAGGCCGAACAGCGGCAGCTGGACCCGAACTCCGGTCAGCCGCAGCAAATGCAGATCTCCTTCAACAACCCGGTACGGATCGACCTGCAAGGTCGGACGATGGACATGCCCGGAGCCACCGGCGGCGGGCGGAACTACGTCCCGCCAGGAGGAACGTAATGCCGATTGTCTTCAAGGCCGCACCGGGCTCGGTAGTAGCGCTGGACGACCCGGCGACGCAGTGCCAGGCCAGGTTCGAGACGAACCCCCCGATCACCTTCGATTCGGAGATGAGCATCGTCACGCGCTTGACGGTCAATCAGCAGGTCAACGTGCAGTTCCTGCACACCCTTGGCGCGCTCATCTACATCTACGTCTTCGGCGACCGCATGGGGCAGATTGGGCTATCGGGCCTGGCTTTCTCCTGCGACTGTACCGGCTCTGACGTCGGGGCCGACAAGATTCTCCAGTGGTACTCCCGGAACCGGGTGTCCAAGAAGAAAGACCCGGTGCAGATCACGATTGGCTCCACCACGCTCGAAGGTTTTGTGGTCAACTGTACCGAGGACGTAGTGGACCCGTCGCTGCGCCTGGTGCAGTGGGGCGTCAACATGGCTGCCTTGCCGGAGGACTGAGATGCTGAACCACGCCAGGACGCTTTTGATGAACGTCGACGGCGACGCGACCCCGCTCGACGATTACCCGGGCGAGGAGGCCATCGACCCCGGCTTTCGTGCGGTCAACCTGCCGACCGCGCTGGACACGGTACGGTCGGTCATCTTCGGCACCGATCCCGACCGGCTCATGCTCAACTACCGCTGCCGGCAGCTGCTGACCCTGCTGCACAGTACGCCGCTGGTCGAGTACGTCTACGCCCTGGACCCGCGAGTGACCTACGATTTTGCCGACGACGCCTTCATCGCCGAAGACGCTTTCAAGCCGCGTGTCGTCAAAGTGAGCGGGCCGGAAACCGCCGTGCTGACGTTCACTGGCAAGCCCGCCAACCCAGACATCACTGGCCGCTGCCGCTATATTTTCAACGTCGACGTACCGACGTCCGAGTCTGTCGCCGTCGATAGGCTCACGCCCAAGATCCCAAAAGTGGTTTATAACTTGGAGGTGCCCAACGGCCTGTCGAACGCGATACCGCTCATGGGCAGCGGTTACTCCTGCCGGATCAACACGGATGTCGTCGGGCAGCTGTACCGCGTCGAAGTTGCCAACCGCCCGCAGCGCGACTTGGGGCAGATTGCGGCCAACCTGGGCGTCGTCGGCGAGCCGGTCACGCTGACGCTGTTCGGACTGGAACGCACGGAACCCTGGAGAACCTTTCGGAACCTTTGGGAACAGAAGCTCGAACTGCCGCTCAAACTGGGTGGCCTGCTCTGTGCGCTGATCTATCGCACAGAAGACCGGAGGCTCGGACGTGGGTAAGAACTACATCTATTCGGACCTGTCGGTCAAAAACGCGCTGGTGCTGGACATCGAAGGGACGCAGTACGAGGTGTCCCAGATGTCCATGTCCTGGGCGGCGAACGAGGTGCCGACTGCCGTGTGCATGCTGGCCGTGGGCCGCGACGTCCGCACACAACAGCCCGCCAAGATCCACAGTGCTGCCAGCCACCAGCACATGAAAAAGGCCAAGATCACTTTCAACCCGCAGAAGGAGTACAGCCTCAGCGCCCAGTGGCCTGGCCAGGCCACGATCTTTGACGGCTTTTTCGTCGGCTTCGCCTACCGCAAGATCTCCGGCAAGGTCTGCGTCGTCGCCAACCTGATCCACTGGCTGGCGGCCCTGACCTTTTCCAGCTGCCTCAACAAGGCCAGCCACGTCAGCAACCCGACCTCGCTGGCCGCAGCGGCCGTGACCTCGGCGCTCGGAGCCGGCGGCGGCGAGGGCTGTTTCGTCAGCGACCTGGTCGGCGCGCAGATAGCGGGCGACGCTGTCGCCGCGGACCTGTGGAAGGCGATCTCGAAGATCTTCTGCGAGTTCGCCAAGATCGAGACGATGCCGCCGGCCCAGGAAGGTGAGTGCGCCGGTGACGGCGACCTGGCCACCAACCAGGGCGCCTTGGAAGCCCTCCAGAAGATCGAGGGCTCTGACTGCGGCGGCGCAGGCAAGTATTACAAACCGCTGGCAATCCAGGACAGCTTCGGCGAACTGACGGACGGTATCGCCAAAGCCCTCGGCACCGAGATGGTCGAGTCCTACGCCACCTTCTCTTTCTGGGACAAGCTGATCGGGCAGTTCTGCCCCAGCTACGGCATGGCGGTCGTACCGCGCGTGGACTCGGCCGTAGTCGTCGCCGATACGCCGGCCTACAACGGCGGTGTGTGGAAAGAACTGGAGCCCGACGAGTACGACTCCTTCGACATGACGGCGGAGTTGAGCCGGCCCCTCCAGGCGGTGGTCGTCATCGCCGGCTGGGAGAGTCAAACGCTGGAAGGGCAGCAAGAGCCTACGGCCTCGCCGCTGATTGGCGGCTGCTATGCCTCCGACGCGGTCAAGCCCGGCGACGGCCTGCGCATGTACATCGCCCCGCCGCCCTGGCTGCGCAACCTGCACATGCTATCCGCGTACGCGGGGCATTCCTCCGGTGTCAGCCAGAACGCCCCGAGCAAAACCGGCACGACGCCCAACGCGACGCCGCCGGACCCGGATAAGCGCACCCCTGGAGCCTTCGGGCAGCAAGCCAACGGTTTCTACGACAAGTACGCGCACACGTTCTTCGTCAACCAGATGCTCCGTGGCCGCAGTGGGTCGGTTTCTGGTAAACTACGGTTCGACATTTGCCCGCTGTCCATTATTGAAGTGCTGCCTAGTTTCGAGCAGCACATCGGCGGCGAGGACCAGTTGGCCGTGACCGTCTACGGCTGCGTGCAGCGCGTGAGCATCGCCATCAACGCAGAGGCTGCGATGGCCGGGACGACTCTGGTGCTGAGCCACCTGCGGACGAGCGAAGAGAACAGTTCGGCGCGGACCAGCGCAGCCCAGCACCCACTGTTCGGCGCAGCCGTGTTCGAGGGGGCGCCGCTGGTCGACAAGTACGATCTCTAAGGAGACAACATGGACGACTTCTTGGAGCCAGATTTCGCGGAACCCTACAAGGCGTGGAAGGCAACGCCAGGCCCCGACACGAACGCTGGCATGCTCAAGGCACTGACGCCCACGATTGAGGGGGCCATCCGCACGCACGTCGGCGAGCCCAACCCGCTGCTGACCAGCCGAGCCCGTTTGATGGCTCTGGAGGGCCTCCAGGGCTACGACCCGACGCGGGGCCGCCTCCAGACGCACATGTACAACCACTTGCTGGGGCTCAAGCGGGCCAACCGACAGCAGACGACCATCCTCAAGGTGCCGGAGCGGATCTCGTTGGACCGCTACCACCTGGAGAACGCCACGAATGAACTGTCCAACGAACTCGGCCGCGAGCCCACGGACATGGAGATCGCCGACCGGGTCGGTTTCTCGCCGCGGCGGATCGCCCGCGTGCGCAGCTACAGCCCAGCCGTCGCCGAGGGCACCATCGACGAGTCCACGGAAGGCGGCGGCGTGATCGGTGGCGTCGAAGACCCGCTGCGAAGACAGCAGACCGCAGTGTACGATGTCGTCTACGACGAACTCGACACCTACCACCGGCAGATCATGGAGTTGGCCTTGGGCCTCAACGGCCGCCGACCACTCTCGAACCAACAGATCGCCCAGAAGATGAACCGCAGCCCCGGGGCCATCAGCCAGGCTAAGCTGCGCATCCAAAAGATGCTCGACGAGGTCAACGAACTCGGACTGAGGTAAGCAATGCCAGCACCCAACCCGTCGCCCAAAGCCAGTATGGACCCGAACTTCGAGAAGCGCGTCGAGGAACTCAAGGAGGCCGCTAAGCAGGAGGCCGTGGAGCGCAAGCTGGGCAAGCAAGTGAAGTGGTTCAGGCCCAAAGGCTGGACCGGCGGCGAGTTCGAGTACGAGCCCATGAGCCTGCCGTTCGACAGCAACAAGGCCAACCAGGACTACAAGAGCGCCGTTCAGAGTCCAGACTCGCCAGGCACCAGCGGTGACATCATCGCCACGCAGACAATGGCTGAGTGCCTGGCGGTCATGGAGCGCGGCTTCCGGCAGCGGCACACAATGCGGCGCTGTCGCGCGATGGCCCACCACCTGGGGCGGCGCAAGGGCCAGGGCGAGACACAGGGCGTCTTCGGCAACAACTACCTGGACTACCTGCGCAGCGTGATGAAACAGTCCAGCAAGAAGTGAGGACCGCATGGCCACCGTCGTCGACTACGAGAACCGGACTGCCGACCTGTCCGCCTTCCAGGGCGTGTTCCCGCATCTGCGTGGGCGTGAGCAGCTGCTGGCCCACGAACTGGTGCGGACCACGGACGGCGGCAGCCTGGTCACCGGCGTCCTCAAGGGTGTCCAGCGCTTCCTCGTCATCCTGCTGACGCCGCGCGGCTCGAAGCTCTACCGACCCTCCGAGGGCACCTTTTTCATGACCGAGGCGCGGTTGGGGGCCTGGCGTACCCCGGCAGACGTCTCGACGGCGTTCTACGCCGCCCGCCTGCTAGCGGCCCGCCAGATGCGTGAAGTCGAACTGACCACGGACCCGCCCGACGAACGCTATGGTGTGGCGACCCTGAACGGGGTTACCCTGGTGGCCGATAAGGTGTCGATTCGCGTGGACTACGAAAGTCTGGCCGGCACCAAGGTCACCGTGATAACCCCGATTCAGGTGCCGATCAAATGATTGCGGACCTCCTGACGGACCTGTACCAGCCGGAGGCGAAGATCATTAAACAACTGTACCAGCGCCACACGGATACCAGCGACCCAACGAAAGGTGACTGCTTTGCAACCTGCGTGGCGATGATCCTGGGTCTGCAACAAGACGAAGTACCTAACTTCTGCGGCATTGCGACGGACTGGTGGCCTGGGTTCCAGAAATGGTTAGAGGAGCGACACCTAGTCGCTATCGAGGTCAACCTGCCGCCTCCTCCCTGGAAAAACCTTGGGGCGCTGACACCAGGCGTGCCCGTCATCCTCACAGGTAAAAGCCCAAGGGGTGATTGGTTGCACTCGATTGTTGGCATGACGCGGTGGGATGAAGGGTTTGAGATACTCTACGACCCACACCCGGCTGGTGGCGGGTTTGATGGGCCACTCAAACATGTGCTGTTCTTTGCAGCGCTCAGACCAGACAAGGCAGGGAAGCCATGATCGAACTCCGGCCGTTCTCGCAGCTGAATCCCGACGACGTGGCCCAGCAGCACGCTGAGGCCCTCCAGCGCGTCCAGGAGGACAACCCCAAGCTGGACCTGCGTCGAGGCGTATTCGCCGACCTCCTGATATACTACCATTCGATCCTGGCAGGCCAGGGTCAGATGAACATCAAAGACTACTGGCGGGCGCGCAGCCTCCAGGCGATGGAGGCCGACCCGGACCTGGCCACGGCCGACCCAGACCTGGTCGGCGACGTGATTTCTAACTTCAACGTCGCCCGGCAACCAGGGGCCAAAGCAACAGGCGAGGTCACCATCGTCGTTACCGACAGCATCACGGTGACCATCGGCATCGGGGCTGTTTTCGAGGCCCAGGGCCTGCGTTTCATTACCACGCGCGTCTTCACTGGCAAAACCTCCGGCCGGATCGACGACCCCGGCGACCGTTTGCTCACTCAGACGGCAGACGGTAACTGGGCGTTCACCATCGAGGTCCAGGCCGAACAGGAAGGCGAGCAGTACCAGATCAAGAAGGACACGCTAATCGTACCGCTGGTGCTACCGCTCAACTATCGAACCTCGTTCGCCGCCAATGATTTCGAGGGCGGCTACCAGGCCGAGACGAACCAGGACTTGCTGCTGCGGCTCCAGGAAGGCGTAGCGGCGCGCGGCCTGGGCGGGCGCATCAACCAGACGGCCACGCTGCGCGCCGTCGAAGATTTCTCCAGAGTCATCGCCGTCTCCGTGGTCGGCTACGGGGACGCCGAGATGCTCCGCGACAAACACTGGGTTTTCCCGATCTCCGGCGGCGGCCGTGTCGATTGGTACGTCCGCAGCCAGGAAGAAGTGTTCCGCAAGAAACTGCTCAAAGAGGCCACGCTAATCTCCAAAACGGACAGCGGCGTCGGCACCTGGCAGGTTAGCATCGGCCGCGACGAGGCCCCTGGCTACTACGAGATCGACAACATCCGTCCCAAGGACTCCGGTAACGCAGTCGGCGGCTTCGAGATCCTGACGGACGAGCGCGTCGCCGACTTGACCGGCCCCGGGTTCGTCCCGGACGTCTTGGCGGACAGCGACGAGTGGGTCTACACCCGCTTCCAGGCCGGTGTCGTCCAGTTCGTCGATACCGTGCAGAGCGCTGCGGCCCTGGCGCTAGGAGCCAAGCGTGAGTACGAGCTAGAGGCCCGCTGTCTGCCTCTGGTCGCCGAGATCCAGGACACGTTCAGTACGCCGGACAGCCGACCCAAACCTTACGACTTGCTGGTCAAAGCCCCGGTGCCGTGTTTTCTCAACCTGACCTTCACTGTTTACAAGCGCTCCGGCGAGGCCGACCCGGACCTGGCAGCCATGAAAACGGCGCTATGTACGGAGGTCAACAGCGTTGGTTTCATAGGGCGGCTGTTCGCTAGCCAGCTGCACGACGTTATTCACGCTTATCTGCGGAACGACCAGACCGCTTCCGCCATCGACATGTTTGGGCGTATCCGGTATCCTAGTGGTGAACCCGAATACGTCCGTGACAGCGAAAAACTCGAAGTACCGGACGACCCGGTAGCGCTGGTGAGTGCCAGGACGGTGCAGTTTTTCATCAGCCCCGAGGACATCAGTATCTCGGTCGAAACGTCTGTGCCGTCGAGTCTGTGACACAAGGAGGTGTACAGTGGTGGCGATGGCCAATCGTAAAGCGGTCGACCTGCTCGTTGGACACATGAGCAAGTCGACCCGCACCATGTCTCGCACGTTCCGGGCCTACGAGCCCGATGAGCGTGTCGCCAACTTTAGCCTCTCGTACCTCGACGCTTTCGGCTATCTCAAGAACGAGCTTGAGAAGTGGAAAGACATCACCCTGGGCGACATCGTCGAAGCGGTGAAAGACTTCCAGGGCATGTTCGGCCTGCGCAAGAGCGGCCAGGTGTGCGTGAAGACCGTGCGGGCGATGGAGATGCCGCGCTGCGGCTGCCCGGATCACGTCCGCCCGTGGCAGAACTACGCGGCCGTGCGCAACTTCGCCAGGGCCAACCTGGCCAAGTGGCAGAAAGACAACCTCAAGTACGGTATCCAGGATTACCTGCCGGGGCTCTCAAAACCAGATTTTGAGAGTATCATCTACCAGTCCTTCCAGGCGTGGTGCCGCTACGGCCACGTCCAGGTCGAGCCGGTGCGGATGAACGAGCGCCCCGACATTATCATCGCAACCGGCCGTGGGCGCCAGTCGAACTTCGACGGCCCCGGCGGTACGCTGGCGTGGGCTTACTTGCCCAACGGCAACGATCAGCAGCTGACAATGAAGTTCGACCTGGACGAGACGTGGACGCAAGACCCGACCATGCGCGGTGTTTTGCTCGACGCCGTCGCCAAGCACGAGTTCGGCCACCTGTTCGGGCTCGACCACAGTCGCGTCCAACAGGCACTCATGGCTGCCTACTACAACCCGGCGGTGCGGAACCCTCAGCAGAACGACGACATCCCTCGGTTCCAGGCCCGCTACGGCGTCAAGCAACCCGGCGACGACGGTGGCACGACCCCGCCTCCGTCTGGCAACAACCGCCGACTCATCCTTGAGGGAGTTTTCAGCGCCACGCTGGACGGTCAGAAGGTGGCGTAAGGAGGGCCGGTATGCGGCACCTCGTTCTCTTCCTGCTGCCGGTGCTAGCCAGCATTGCCCTGCTCGCACCGGCGCAGGAGGTCAGGCCCGTAACGCGCCCTGACCCTCCAGTCGAGAAACAGCCAGATCCGGCGATCGCGCGTCTCCGCGAAAGCGTCCAACCCGAGTTCCTTGAGTGGAGCCCGGACTACGTCGTGGAGCGCTGCGCCGAGTTCCTGGCCACGATCAACGAGAAAGACCGCTACCGCATTCGCCTGTTCAGCTTGGCCGACGTGCCCCGGCAGTACCTGCCGGCGGCCATCGCCGGTCTGTACTTCGGCACGAACAAAGTGGCCCGGGTGCCGTTCACCCAGGTTCCACGGCCAGTGCCGAACACGGACAACCGGATCTTCTGGGTTGACCTCTGCTGGTTCAACTGGAGCTATGAGGCGTGGGAGGCCGCGAGCGAGGAAGACCCGTACTTCCGTGAACCCATCGTCAGCAGTCACAACGAGGGCCTGAAATACCTCAAAGAACAAACGCGGGCCAACCCAGTCATCCGCGGTGACTGGTTCCTGTGGTACACCTTCGACAACACCGAGTTCCTGAAAGTCGGCGAGACGTTCAACGAGAAAGCGTTCTACTACCGCTTCCTCTACGCCAACGTCGAGTTCGAGCGCACGGTCGCCGAGAACGGCAAAACCGTCAAGAAAAAGGTGCGCGGTGTCGGCCCAGCCAACGCCCACGAGTTCCAGCAGGCATGGCTGGTCGAGTTCAGTCACCTGAAAGACTTTCCGACCGACATGGGTTTCATGGTGGACAAGCGTCGCTCGGGCGTGTCCTACGAGAACCGCATCGGTTGGCGGGTCCGCGGCAAGAACGGCAACTACTGGCGCACCTTCGACGTGCTGCGCTCGGTCGGCGACCAGGACTTCGTGGAGACGCCCTTCCCGAAGCTGTTCGATGCCGGCGAGCACATCTTCCAGGACGTGCGCGGCAACCAGGTTTACCACCTGACCAACGGGGCTGACAAGTCGACGGACATCGGCGACCCGCGTATCGTCCGTGACCATACCTCGGGCGCCCGCGTGCTGATGACCGCCGGGTCGTGCATCCATTGCCACGATACCGGCATCATCCCGTTCAAGAACGAACACCTGGTTCTGCAAGACATCGGCGACCAGCTGATGGCTTACGATAAGGCCCGAGCAGATCGCTTCAAACAGTTCTATCTCCAGGACCGGCGTATGAAGCTGGCCGTGGAGGAGGACCAGCGGAACTTCACGGAGTTCATCAAGGACTGCAACGGGCTGACACCGCAAGAAAACGCCACGCAGTTCAGCCGTATCCGCGGTTGGTACATGCAGGACGTGACGCTCAAGCAGGCCGCCCGCGAACTGGGTGCGGGGATCGAAGAGTTCTCGGACGCCATTGGTTACCAGGCGACCAAGGGCCGTCTAGGCCGCCTGGTACTGGACGGGCGGGCAATCCCGCGCTACACCTGGGAGCGCGGCGGCTTCCAGGAGGCCGGGCTGCTCTTGATTGAGTGGCGAAAAATGACGAAAATGGAACAAGATAAGCTCAAGGAAGGACGGCGTAACTACTAAGGAGGTCAGGGATGACCGGAGCGCTCTTTCTGGCCCTGGCGCTCACGCCGGGTCAACACTGTTACTCGCCTCGGCCGGTGTACGGGTACTACAACAACTACTACCCGCAGACCTACTACCAGCCGGCGCACCAGGCGTACTACCCGCAACACCAGCCGGTCTACCCGGCCCAGAAAGTTATCGCGCAAGATATTGCCGTGGCCCCGTTAATCGTTACGGTGCCCGTGGACTCGAAAGCGGTGCCGGTGCATGCGCACGGCTCGCCCTATTACTACTCGGCCAGCGACGCCTACCGCGAGAAGGCGTACCTCCGCGAAGTAATCCGCGAGGAACTGCGCGCCCTGGCTACCGGCAACGTGCCGCAGCAGAACACGCAGCCCGTACAACGGCAGCCGCAGCAGCAGGCGCAGCCGCCGGTCCAGCAGAACCAACCAGTCGTTGAACAGCAGCGCCTGGACGACGAGACGCCGATGGAGATCCAGACGCAAGTGCTGGCGGCCTACAACGGTACGGGCAAATGCGTCGAGTGCCACGGTGGCTCCGAGAAAGCGTCGGGGCGGCGTGGCCGCGAGTTCCGCCTGGTGCTGGACACAGAGAACGGACCACGGTTGGCATACCAACCGCCGGCCAAGCGTTGGGAGATCTACGGCATGGCCTCGGCCGGTGCAATGCCGCCGGCTGCCGCCAAAGACGCAGCCAAGGCGATGGAGACGAAGTTCCTGTCGATCATGCTCCAGTACGCCAGCTACAAGCCGCAGCAGTGATGGATGCAACTTACCTCGAAAGGAGTCCGGTTATGAGCAAGAAGATTTTCGGACTGGGCCTGCTGATTTTCGGACTGGCAAGCCTTTGTCTCGTAAGCGACGCGGACGCCCGCGGTGTCCTCAGTCAGAGGAGCCAGCGGACCACGATTACCAGCCGCAGCAACGGTTTCCGCGACGTGCAGCGGATTCAGACGACCACGCGCAGCGGGTTCCTGGGCCTGAACCGCCGGCAGGAGAGCCTCACGATCATCAACGGCAACCGCGGCTTCCAGGAGGTACGGTTCCAGGATCGCGGCAGGCTTGGGCGCAACCGCGTCGACGAGATTCGTTTCCAGACCGGCCCGGCCTATGTAAACCAGCAGCTGCTGATCGACAACCACGCACGGCAGCGGCTTTTGCTGAATCGGCAGCACAGCTTTACGCACGCCCCCAGGAACAACGTGGCGAACATTCGCTTTATTGACCGGGGGCCAGTGTACCTGAACGCACCGCCTATTACGCGGGCGGAGATCCGGCAGGAATATGTCTACCGGCAACCAGCACAGGTAATTGAGCGGGTGGAGGTCGCTCCGCAGACTGCGGCGGACTGTGACTGCGAGCAGGTCGGTAACGCTCAGTACCAGACGGAAGCTATCGTGACGCGGCGCTACACCTACAGCCCGCAGCTGGCGCTCGAACGACGGCAGTTCATGCAGCACCACTGCCGCTAAGCAAAGCGACACACGGACAACCCGGTTAAGGCCCTGGGGCGGGCGGGACAACCCGCCTGCCCCTTTTCTTTGGGAGGCACGGATGCCTAAAGCGATCCCCGTGGTGGACCCCAAGGATCAGGACAAGATCAACGGCTGGGCGGTCGAGTGCCCAGCCTGCGGGAACTGCCACGTTTTCGATCTGGTACGCTGGAAGTTCAACGGCGACGTCGAGAAGCCGACGTTCGCGCCGTCCATGTTGGTGCAGAGCGGACACTACTCGAAGTTTCACAAGCCCGGCGAAACGTGCTGGTGTGACTACAACAAAAAGAATCCCGACAACCCGGGTTTCGAGTGCAGCCGCTGCCACAGCTACCTGCGCGACGGCGTCTGGGAGTATCTGAACGACTCGACGCACGCGCTGAAAGGACAGAAGGTGCCCGCCCCGGACTGGAACTTGCCCCAACCCTAAAAAGTGGATTTTGGAACCATGCCGTACAAGTTCCCCGCTTCGGACCTCGATTCCGCCCAAACGCTGCTGGCCTCGGTCGGTGGCTTCTGGAACGGCGTCTACCAGGGTTCCTTCCTGGTCGAGAGCCTGCTCTACGCCCGCGCCCGGTTAGAGGAACAGACCCACCTCGACTTCCTGGAACTGCTGGCCTCGGTCAGCCGTTTCAAACTGCCGGTCTTCCATACGGACGTCTGGTACTTGCTGACGCTCAAAGAGAGCGAGCGGAACCAGGCCGAGGCCAACCTGGCTAAGTTCGACGGCACTTACACCTTCGAGAGCGGTATCGAGTACGACGTGCCGGTGGACACAGAGTTCCACGTTTGGCAACTGCCCGCGGGCTTAGTGAACTTCAACCTGGCGCTCAACCGTATCACGGCTTCCAGCGTTAGCCTGGCCAAAGGCGTCGATTACTTCCTCAAAGACGGGGCCGTCTGGTTCCGCCAGAACCCCTTCGAGAACGACTTGGTCGCCAAGCGCGAGGTCTTCGAGGACGGCGTCATCACCGACCGCGAATGCGGCCTGTGGCTCTATCGCGGGCAGTGGGACTGGGACGCGGTCTACACCCAGTTCTCCTACGCGCTGGGTATGAAACTCAAGTCCTCCCAGGCTGCCAAGGATCTCGTCAACGCGATCTTCGACGCCCTCACCCTGGGCTGCACCGACCGCTACCTCAACCGGGCCTTCTCGGCTGTCTGCGGCGTACCCTTGGCCAAGGGCGCGGAGACGGTCGAGCACACCTACACCGACCGCCGCGGCCTTTGGGTCGTAACGGACAAAAACGTCTATCGCTTCCACCAGGACGCCAACCTGCTTGTCGACGTCGGCGACGCCCTGGTCGAGGGCCAGGCGCTCACGGACGCCCTCCGCTTTTTCGAGTTCGGCCGCGGCCAGGTGCCCAGCGAGATCCGGGCGCTGTCGGTCGGCAAGGGTCTGCTAGCCGAAGGCTATTTCCAAGATCTCGTTTTCGAGAACAAAGAAGTCTCCACGGAGATCGACGAGGACCAGACCTGGACCCGCCTGACTTTCGAGGTCGGCGGTTTTCCGCTCGACGTGCAAAAGTTCTGGGACGACGTTCACCGCAAGGGCGTGGAGAGCGGACAGACCCTGGCCATGCTCCTGGACCGGCGGACCAACAAGACGGGCCAGCCCAAGGCGGCAGCGTTACCGCTGACGATCAACCCGCTGGGTTTCTTGCTCCAGAACGTGTTCCGCAACAACCTCTTTGTGGTCCTGATCCGAGCCAACTGCCTCGGCCCTGATGCCTTGGGGCTCCAGCATGCCCGTTTCCTGCGCCGGATTCTGCCGCCGCACACCTGCTGTATCGTGCTGGCGCAGCTAGAAGCGACCGATGAGGTTACTATGGACGGACCAGGAGATGAAACAACTCCCGGTTACGAGGAAGACCTGGGCGTCTTCCTGGGACTCACCAACACCGAAGAAGTCGAAGGCCCGGACCAGATCGAAGAAGAACTGCGTGTCTTCCAGATCAACGGCCGCTGCCAATAGCGAGGAGGGAGCCATGCTGGAGGTACTGCCGCTGCCCGAAGGCCGTGTCCGTATTCACCGCGTCCAGGAGTTCACCTTCCGCGACCGGGTACGGAACATGCTCCGGGAGCGCATACCTGACCCGGCCGCGGGTTATCGCCCGCACGGCTGGACCCCGTTGACCGACTTCGTGCCCAACGCCATCCTCTACGAGTGGGGAGCCGTCGTCGGCAACCTGCTGGCCAAGAAAGGGCAGCAGTACGGCATCGGCGGCATGTACATCGAGTTCGAGAACGTCGCCGACCCCGACGACGCCGTGGTAGAGCCGGATTTCTCACGCGACGCCGACCAGGGCATCGACTACTACAACGACCTGGGCGAAAGCCCTGACCGGGATTACCTGCGGGTGCCCCTGATCGCCGCCTATCTCCAGTCGAGCGACGAGACAAAGTACCCCAAAGGCAACGAGGTCGTTTTCTTCGCTCAGACCTCTGGCGTGGAAGGCGTCCACGGCAAGCCGTTCTCCGACGCCGACAACAGCAAAGCATTCGGCGGTGCTCTGGTGGCCTTCGTTGACGAGGCCGATCACACGCGCGATTTGGTCCTGAGCCGCTTCTACCTCGACTCAGGGAGTCAGCAGGTGAAGCTGCCCACATCCCAGATAGGTTACGAATGGCGACTCCGTCTGAAATGAACGACGACCTGCGGCCCGAGTACGACCTGAGCAAACTGATGCGGTTGCCGTCCGAGAAATTCCGCAAAATGCAGCCCAAGGAAGTACCGACCTGGCACTTCATCAAAACCCTGTTTGACCGGCTGACGCCGGACGAGCGCAGCAAGGTGGTCGGCGACTGGTGCAAAGCCTGCTGGAGGAACCCAGCAGCCGCCTGCAACTGCACGCGGGACGACTAACAAGGAGGGGCACGGATGTCCTTTGAACGCTTCCTCACACTGGTACAGGAGAGGGACCGGGTTAAAGCCGGGACGGTCAACAAACCGCTCCGCACCACGGACCAGAACGTCCGTTACCTGTGGGACGTCCTCCAGGCCGCCGGCATCGGCTCGACCGTCTACCTGCACCGGCAGACGGTGGAGCCCGAAGTCCACAAGGGCATGGCTGTCTGGCTCAACCCGGACACCACGCGCTTCGAGCGCTGCCTGGCCTTCGCTGACGTCGACGGCGCCACGGGCGTCGTTTACACGGCCAACTCGGCTCAGGTCTGGGGCGTCGTCACGGAGAAGATCAACGCCACGCTGGCCGAGATCCTCTTGTTCGGCGTTGTTGACCTGAACCTGTCCGAAGCCGTTGCCGACAGCGACGACCTGGGGCCGGGCGTCTACTACCTCTCGTCCAGCCAGCCCGGCAAGCTGACGCGGCAGAAGCCACCTGTCTCGGTGGCCGTGCTGCGCGCCACCACGGACGGCAAGGTGTTCGTGATGCCGCAGTTCGTGGACTTCCTCGACCGGCACACGCACTACCGTTTCAGCTTGACCTGCGCCCCGGCTGGTGACACGACGCCGCCGGCTCCGGGCGGCACACACGCGATCACCAGCCCCAACGTCCTGACGCAAGGTTGGCTGCCGGCTGGACACAGCAGCTTCAACGGTAAAGCCCCGCCCGGAGCCGTCTTTGGCTACAACCTGGAAGCACACACGGCCCTCAAGAACCTGTGGCCGCCTCAACCGTTCAACAACGCCTACCTGGAGTTCGACCGCGGCGAAGACTCGGCCCTGGGCTTCATCGGCGTGCCGCTGGGCAGCAACGGCCTGTGCGTCGCCGACCGTTATGGCATCTGGTGGATGTCCAACTGCTACGGGGACGTGCCCTGGCCTACAGCGCTCGACACCGAAACGTCTGACAGCTACTCGGACTCTTCCGATGTGGAGTGCCCGCGGCATCTCCAGATGGCCATGCAGCTGTGGTTCACCAAGATCAATTTTGCCACCGACTTGACGTCGGTACTGTCGCTGCATTCGGGCGACAACCGCATCCGAGTCCGCTGCTACGGCAAGCCTGACCAGGTGGCCAGCACCGGGCACCTAGAACTGTTCCTCAACCTGAACCTGGTGGTCAAGGACGACCAGCCTGGCTACCTGGCTTTCAAAGACTTCGACCCGGAGAAAGCAGAGTTCAAACGCGGCCCGGTGGTGGAAGGCTTCTACAAGCTCTCCAACAACGTCACCCTGGTCGGCACCAAAGTCGGCGAGCGCGAGATCGGTGACACCACCTACGATCTCTACCAGGGCTTGGTCGGTATCGCTGTGGCCCCGGAAGAGACGCTCGAACTGCCGGTGCAGCTGGTACGGCTCAAAGGCGTCGAGGAAGACTTCTTCCAGGATCTGATGTATCTGGCCTTCCGCCCAGCTGTCCAGGAGGAATACCGCGCCAAGCTCGTCGTGCCGTCGGATCTAGCTATCCCCAACCCGCAGATGAAGATCCGCATGGCGATTATGGGCCGCGCGGCCGGCACGCTGCCGGTCCTCACGGTAACGGCGCGCCGTGCCGCCAGACCCGAGGACGGCCTGGGTACGCCGCTGTCCCTGCCGCTGACTGGCGCAGAGTTCTCGGTCACCATCGACACCCAGGGCGTACTGACCCTGGCAAACCAATACGTCGAGGCCGAGAGCGAACCGTTTGACGTCGCGCCAGGGGATACAGTGTTTTTCACCGTCAGGCGCCTGGCCACGGACGGCTACGGAGCCGACGTGGGTATCCTGCGGCAGTCGGGCATTTTGCTTTCAGGAGAAGACGATGAGGATTAGCAACATCCTGGGGCCAGACGGCAAACCGTACGAGGTGCCGGACCCAAAACCTGAGTTCTTGCTGGAGTTCTACGTCTACGAGACAGGGAGCTTCGTTGACCCCTACTTGAGAGTTGCACCATGTCCTACTGGAACGGTTGGCCCCGAGAATGGGACTACAACGAGAAGCTCATCTGGCGAGCCCTCAGAGCCCTCCAGCGCTTCCCCGACAAGTGGCTAAGCGCGAGGACCGTTACCGCCCTTATGGACCCGCCCTGCCACCGGAGTCACGGCCGCGGCTTCTGCCGGGCGCTGTACAAGATGGGCTACCTCGACCGCGACGACTGCGGCCACTATCGGGTGAACGCGCTCGGCGTACGGCACAGCCGCATGAACGACGAAGTACGCGAGTTGATGCGGCGGCGGGCTTACCGGCCCGTGCCGCTGCCGGAGGGTCTGGAGCACCTGTTCACGGACGAATCCCAGGCGCTCAGCAAGGCGCGGAAGGAGAGCACGGATGCCTCTCGGGCACTGGAACGTTGAATGGCTGAACCACAACAGCCAACGAAGCTACCCCCTGGCGGATGACGCCAGCGGCCTCGACGACAGCGGGGACTTCGAGCTTCCTGACGACTTCATCGTCGAACTGGACCTGCCGGTCCACGCCGGCATGGACGTAGACCCGGCGCGCTTCTTCATCAAACACATCGGGGCCTACTCGACCGGCTACGCTGTCATCGTCGGCTACCAACCCTCTGCCGGTGACGCTATCACAGTTGCCTCCGCCCTGATTCCGCGCCAGACGCACGCACGCAACACGGCCTACGCCCTGGGCGGCATCGAGCCCTTTGACGACACCGTGGGCAAGCTCGTCATCGGCAAGCTCGACAACATCGACGAGCAGCCACCAGGCTACTGGAACTTCTCGCTGGAGAACGCCAGACTGGAACCCGACGCTGTCCGGCCGATCATTCGCGGTGTCTCCAGCGTCGTCTGCGTCAACGGCGACCAACGCTCGCTGCCGCTGCGTGGTGTGCTCGAACTCCAGGCCGGGCAGAACATGCAAATCATCCCGATCCTAGTGAGCGGGCAAGACCCAATCATTCGTTTCAACGCCATCGACGGCGAGGGTACAATCGACGAGTGCGTCTGCGAGGGCGACGCGGCTCCCACGGACCCGATCAAGCGCATCAACGGCGTCGCCCCGACGCCTACCGGCGACTTCAACATCATCGGCACGGACTGCCTCCAGATCGAAGTGATCGCCAACGGTATTCGCCTGGTCGATAAATGCTCGGCCCCGTGTTGCGACTGCAAAGACCTGGAACGCATCACCCGCGACCTGGAACGCCTCAACAGTCAGGCCGCAACCGTCAACGACTTCGTCGAACGCCTCCGAGACTCGGTCAACACGTTCGACCTGATCGTCCTCGGGTCCAAACTGGGCGACCGCGGCTGCGTCACCTGCGAATAGGAGGCCAAGATGTCGCACCCCTTCGGCCGCCAACCTATCGGCCCCAACCAGCCGCCCGGCGGCGGTACAAACTATCCGTTTGTTGCGCCCGAGGACGATGTGCGCCAACTCCTCGGCGACTTCTACCTGTCTTACGAGGACGACACCTGCGCCTTCGCGCTACCGCTGCGCGTCACCTGGCTCTACGGCTTCGGCGACAACGTCGTGGCTGCGCCGTCTGGTACGCCCACGCCGGTCCACGCCCAAGACCTGGTCGTCAAAGACGCTGAGGGCGTTACGGTCTTCGACTCGACCCAAGCGGTCGATTTCAAGACGACGGTCTGGGGCGGGCGCCTGCTGGTACTGGAGTGGACCACGGAGACACAGGTCTGCCGCTGCACTGTCCACACCGCCTGGGACGCCGAGGATACGCCGCTGACCTACGACAACCACATCGTCCCGGAGAACGGCGAACTCGACGCCCGGACCTACAACCGTCTGCCCGGCCGTGTAAAAGCGTTTCGAGTCGGCCTCCAGACGATCACCGGCAACGTCCAGTTCGACGCCGGTTTCAACATGGCTATCGCCGGCAGCAGCACGCCGCGCACGGATGGCACGTTGTTCGTCGACCGCGTCGACATGGACGCCGTCCCCGGCGCCGGGCTCGGTCGCCAACCAGGCTGCGAGGAAGCCGAGGTCGTCACGCGGCTCATTAACGCAATCGGCCCCGACAAGGGCGGCAACTTCATAATCGAACTGGATGAGTGCTACCGCGGGCAGCTAGCCGCTTTCGCCCAGGATACCGAAGACGGGCGCACCGCCGAGTACGGCGCTGACATCTACACGGACGAAGAGGCCAAAAGCGCACTGAGAATCTTCAACGACTGCCAACCGTGCTGCCCCTGCGATTACTACGTCCGCACCTACAAGGGCCTCAAGCGCGTCTGGGACAAGTGGAAAACGGCCGGCGTGGCCGCCGAAGAGGTCCGCGACCTCTACAAGGACAACGTCAACCGCTGGGAGGAACAGCGGCAATGCCGCATTGAGCACCCGGCACGACTGGTCGTCAGCGCCGACAAGCAGTGCCGTGTGTTCGTGGGTGGCACCTACTGTAACTTCTCGAAATGCTGTCTGCGGGACATCGAGTTCCGTTTCACGTTCGAGTGGATACGCAACGGGCAAACAGAACCCGAGCCGGTCCATGACCTGCGCGTGTTCGATTCTTTTGTGAACGCCAGTTACACCGAAGGGGAGGAGCCGATCACGCCGCTGGTGACTGCCTCAACCGTCCGTTTCCTGATCGACTACGCGGACCCGCAGGCGATCACCCTGGTCAAGTTCCGGGTCTGCATCACCTGCGAGCGCGGCGACACGCTCAAGGTGTGGTTCAGTGTCCACGTCCCTGACCCTGGCCTGGACGCAGCCGGCGAGCCGTGCGAGTTGCCAGTGATAGAGATCCCGGCGCACCTGATCGAGATCTGGCTGAACGACGGGTTGCCGGAGCCCGAGCCAGCACGGGCGCTCGTAGTGAAGCTCGCACCGCTCGACCCAGTCAACCCGGTTTCCAGCTGCGTCGTTTGCTAAGGAGGCGTCGGTGCCGATTCGTAACCTACACTGGACCAACCGCAACGACGGGATCAAATACCCCGTCGACGATCAGGCAACGGCCCTGGACGATGCCGGTGCGCTCCTGCCTTCGGAGATTCTCGCGGACTTGTTCCTACGCTGGCCGAAGCACCTCGGCGACTACGCTTTCCTGTCGTCGGTCAGTGTCACGCGCTCCTTGGTCACCGTCACGATCCAGGCGGCCCGCACGCTCGACGACGAGGATTTCACCCCGCTGGCCGTGCTGTCTGTCACCAAGCCGGTCCAGGACGGCCGCGTCTACGCGCTCCAGCCGCAGGTCCAAGGCGTCGGCGGCTGGGTCGTTTTCGGCCGCGGCGTCCAATTCGATCCAACAGACGGTCTGGTCTACCGTGGTCGTTTCTCCTCACCACGGCAAAGTCGCCTGGCGCCGCGCGCGGCTCGGCCTTACCGTGGCTTGCCCGTTCACAGCGCCCAGGTCCAAAACGCGGCCACCAGGCTAACAGGCGTAGTCCTGCTGCGCGGCGTCCTACCCGTGCGCGTGGTCAAAGAGGAGCGGACGATTGACGGCGTACTGCGCGACTGCATCGTCATCCGCCTGGTCGACGTGGCCGGCGTCGACGGTTTTGCCGTACCGGCGGCAGCCCGCGAGATCTCCGGCTTCAAAGAAGCCAGTTCTTTTCAGGAGTTCGCCGGCCCCTGCGCCAACCGGCCCGAGTCTGGTACTTGCGGCACGCCGGAACCTATCGAGTTCGTCAACGCCGTGGCCCCTGACTGCAACGGCGTCCTCACCCTGGAGTTCCGCGGCTGCGCCGCCGTAGCCCAGGTCTTGGGGACGTGCGGCATTATCGTAGACTGCGACCTGGGCCTGGCCCGAGCCTGCTTGCCGCCCTATATCCCCAGCAGCGACGGCAAACTGCCCAGTGAATACGACCCCATTGTTGTCGAACCGCCCATCGACCCGCCGCCACCGGACCCAGAGCCCGGCGCGTCGGAGTCGTTGGTGGTACTGGGCGAATTGCCTTATATCGACTGCTTCCACGACGGCGTGGCCGATGACTTCGTGAACAAGTATGGCCTGTGGCAGCTGGTCGAGGACGACAGTCCCGCGACCATGTGTGACGACGAATCGGTGCCTGTGTCTGAGTCCCTATCGGCGTCGACATCCGCGTCGGTCGGTAGTGAGCGCATCTTGCAAAGCCTGGAGGCGTACACGACAGCCAGCCGCAACATCACGGTCTGGGAGGGCTTTGACGACAGCACGGTCTACCGGCGGATCATGACCGACGTGAAACTGGCCCTCGGCCCGGCTGGGTCCAAAACCAACGCCGGCATCGTCCTCAACTACCGGCAGGCGTCGCCAAGCAGCACGGCCTACCTGTACCACCTGGTCGAGATCGACTACGAGACACAGGAGTTCCGCATTGTTCGCTTCAACGGCACTAACACTGTGCCAGTAGTCCCGGTGTCGGTGCCAGGTATCCACCCGGACGCCTGGTATCGGATCGACGTCAACGTCGTGCCTGGGGCGACGCCGGGGCAGATCACGATCACGGCGCAGCTGACGTCCATCTCCGAGCCCGGCCTTATCGACGTCACGCTCAGCGTGACCGTCAACGATTACGGGACGACGCAGGGTCGGTTCGGTTTCCACACCAACCGCGCCCTGGCTCGGTTCAGCTACTTCTACTTGCGGGAGTTTCCGTAATGGCCCAGATCCTGTTCCCAGAATGGCGCAGGCAGAACGAGCCGACCAAGTATCCGCTGGCGGAACAGGCCACCATGACCGCCCTGGACGGTCGTGTGCTAGTCGAAGGTACGTTCCTGGACGCCGCCCTGTACCCTATCGGAGCCAAAGCCGGCGTCTACCTGGCAGCCGTCACGCTCGATCACCAGAACGCTGTCATGGAACTGGGCGACCCGTTCGACAAAGCCCTGGCCTCGGCCACCTTCTCCTTGGTTGACCCGCCGGACGAGGTCGTCTTCGTCGACCGTTACGGCAGGCCGGCAGGCGTTATCGTCAGTGAGTCGACCCGGCTGGGCATCTTTCAGTCCTGGGGCGTCGGCCGGCACGAGTTCGCTCAGGAAGGCTCCGAGTTTGCTGCCACCTGCGTTATACCCACACCAGAGGTCGGCGTGCGCGGCTTCCTCCTGGAGACGGGCGAGTTGTTCGTAGGGGACGTGTGGCTGGTAGGCAGCGACGGCGTCGTCTTGCGCACCACGAACATCTCGGTGCCGGCCAGCTGCGGGCAACCGGAGCGCACCGTCCGAGCCATCCGCGTCGACATCGTCGGCGACCCACTATTTCGCCGCCGGCTGTGTCAGCCGAACGACCTGTTCGACACGCCACGGTTCGTACGCACGGTGCGCGTCGTCGGCCCCAACTACACCTTCGAGTGTCCGCCGGACGCCGCCGGCAACCTCATGTTGGCCGCTGGCAACGGCCTGGCGGCAGACACGGTATTGCGGATCGCTGTTACCCCCAACGGGCTCAAGATCGGCTCGGTCGGCGAGTCGCAGAGTACCGAGAACGTGAACGCCTTCTAAAAAGTGGTTTATAGATGTCCGAGAACTTCTACAACCTGAACGCCAACCGCTGCTACCCCTTCGTACTTCGCACAACGGGGCGCCCGGAGGACGGGCCGAGCACGCTGCTGAACCTGGCCCACGCCTGCGTGGTCGACGCCGGCTTCGTCCTCGCGGCCAAAAGTGGTTTCGCGTCGGGCGACCACACCGTCTACCTCAACCAGGTCCGGCGGCATGGCAGCACTTTCTATTTCGACTTCGCCTCGGACGCGCCTGAACTGTTCGAGGTGCCTTTGACGTTCACCCGCAACGTCGCCGATCCCGACTACACCCTCAGCTTTACAGACTCGGGCGAGGTCGGGCTGTCTGAGTCGAGCGCATCGGGTAGTATGAGCCTGGGCGACGAATGTCTCGAACCGCTCTGGTCTGGTTTCCTGGTTTCGGGCAAGATGAGTGCCCTAGCACTGCTGCTGCCCGTGAACGGTACGATCACGAGGGGCGCCGGCGGTGCCGTCGTCGAACCGGCCTTGCTCCAGAACCTCGCTGGGACGTATGTCACGCGAGTCGGCCTGGCCAATGACGACCGCACCAGGGCGGACGCTCCCGAGGACTGCCCGGACATCGTGTTCCCTTACCCGACCGGGGTCATCCACATCCACACGAACTGCGTGGTGGGCGATCTGGTGTTCGTGGCAGGGGTCAACGCCGAAGTCCGGCAGAGTGACACGGACAACGCTATCAGCTTTGGGGCCTCAGTCGGGGCCGGGGCGGGGCAGCCGTGCGACACCGTGGCCAGGTTCCCAGGGGAAGTGCCGCCCGAAGGCAGCAACCTCCTGGAAGGTGGGCTCCGCTGCAACGAGGTGTTGCGGTCGATCAACGGGATCGGTGGTCGGCAGTTCAACCTGATTGCCGGCCTGGGGGCCACCATTGCCTCGGTGCCCGAGGAGAACAAGGTCGTCGTCGACCTCAACATGTTCGGCCTCGTGACGTGCTTCGACTCGATCTCCGAGGTATCGGAGAGTTGCTAGGAGGCCACGGATGGCAGACCACCCGGCGTTCGACCCCACCAAATGCGACGTGGAGCCGGTCGAGCGGATTCCCTGCGAAGACCTGCTCGTCGATCCGCGCGTGCCGGACCCGCCGAAAGAGATCCCGGACTGCCCAGCGACCGAGATCGAGAAGCTGCCGCCGGACCCGCCCTGCCCGGAGTTGAACGTCAAACGGCACCCGGATTTCCCGTCGCCGCAAGTGCCGGCGTACATGGACCACGACATCTGCGAAACGCCCAAGTTAAACTTCAAAATCGAGAAGGTCGGCTGCTGCGACTTTGATTTTGTCATCGACCTGTGCATCCCTTGCCCGGACCTGGAACCGCTCTACCCGTTCATTAAGGGCGTGCCTTTCACGTTCAGCGAGTCGACGCTGACCTACGGCTTCATCCGCAAGCCAAACTGCGACTTCGAGTTCAGGATCGACCTGGAGATCCACTGTCCGTTTATCGGCCCGCTCGGGTTCGCCGTGAACAAGGGGGTACGTTACGGCCCGGCGCTGCTGACGTACAGCTTCTCCAAAACGGGAGCTTGCGATTATTTCCTGAACATCGACGTCTCCGTGCCTTGCCCGGCCGTTGGACCTATTTTTCCTGGCGAAGTGACGCCCATTCCTTTCAACGGCGTCAGCACGCTCGGCTTCCTCGTCTACTGGTTCAATCGCGGCGTAAACTGCAACTACGATCTGGACATTTTTGCGGCAGCGCCGTGCCCGCCTATTGGCCCAAACGAGCCGCTGACCAAGCTGATCCCGTACAGCAAGCAGCAGACGATCCGCTACTACATGAGGCGTGCGCAAAACCCGGACGGCTCGCCGAAGTGCGAGTACGAACTCATCATCGACGCCCGCATCAAGTGCCCGCGCATCGAGCCGATCAACCTCAAGACGGTGCCGCTGACCCAGGTAAACACTGCGCCCAAGCTGCGCTACATCTTCCTGAAAAACGAGACGACCTGCGAATACGAACTGGTTATCCAGGGCGAATACCACTGCCCGAAGATGCTGCCAGACATCGCGGCGCCGCAGGTGCGGCCGATCCCGTTCGGAGCGGTGCAGCAGATCGTCTACTTCTTCCGCAAGCAAGGCATCTGCGACTACTTCCTGGACATCAACGCCAACATTATCTGCCCGCCGATGAAGCCAGAGGTCTGGAAGAACGTCAACCTCCAGCTGGTGCAGGTGCCGCCCAAGCTGCGCTTCCGCTTCGTCAAGATCCCGCCCTGCGGCTGGGAGTTGGAGATCGAAGGCGAGTGGCACTGCCCGATCATCAAACCTATCGAGGCGGCCAAGGGCGAGCGCGGCGTCAAATTCGGCGACCCGGGGCAGATCCGCTGGTGGTTCGTCAAGATACTGCCCTGCGAGTTCGAGTTGAAAATCGAACTCGACGTGCCGTGCCCGATCCTCAAACCCATCGTCGAACAAGAAGTCGACCTGGTCAAAGTGTTTGAGGCGCCCAAGCTATTTTTCAAGTTTGTCAAAGACCCCGCCGCCGATAAGTGCGAGTTCACCCTGGACATCTCCGGGGAATGGTTCTGCCCCATCGTGGACCCGCCGGAAGACGCCCCCGGAGTCGCGCCGCTAGGCGGCGGCGCGGGCGGCGAAATACGCTGGTGGTTCAGACGGGAAGCGCCTTGCCACTACGAGCTAATCATCGAAGGCGAGTGCCCCTGCGTAGTCATGCAGCCGGTCGACTTGACCAGCATACCGATCACCTTCACGAACAACGACGAAGGCTGGTTCGACTTCTATTTCGAGAAAGACCCGGACGACTGCATCTGGACGCTCGTCGTAGAAGAGATCCGCGTGCCGTGCCCCAAGATCGGGCCGACCGTGCTCGTCACCAAAGACGTTCACCCGGAGGACGTGCCCGGAGCCTTGGGCACGCTGGAGTATGTGTTTGTCAAAGCCGGAGCCGGCTGCCAGTACGACCTGGAAATCGACCTCATCACTCCTTGCCAGGAACACCTGCCCGATTGCGCGGCACCCGACGTCAAGCCAGTCCTCTGTTCGGGAACGTGCGAAGGCGAGTTGACCTACTGCTTCACGAAATACAACGAGTGCGATTACGATCTCAGCATCGACGTCACCGTGCCGATCTGTCCGCCGGTCTGTACCTTCGACATCGAGATAAACTGCCACGACGAACCGTTTACGCCGACCGGCACCTGCGATGTTACCGTCGTCAACGGTTGCGAACTCCAGTTCGACATGGTCTTGGACCTGGTCTGCGGCGGCGACGGCGATCAAGGCGCACAGGGGCATCAAGGCGCGCAAGGTGGAGCCGGCGGTGCCCAAGGACCACAAGGCCACCAGGGCGATCCTGGCGCTCAAGGCGATCCTGGCGACCCCGGACCACAAGGCGATCAGGGGCACCAAGGCGACCAGGGCGAAAAGGGCTGCGGCACCTGGCAAGGCCAGTGGCTGGCGGCTACCGCCTACGCAGCGTGCGACATCGTCTTCAACGACGGTGAGACGTTCCTCTGCACCGACGACCACACCTCGGCAAGTGGTGATGAGCCCGACATAGGAGCAACCTGGGCGACCAAATGGGACCGCATGGCCACCGGCATCAACTGGCGCGGTCCCTGGACAACGGCGACTGTCTACGGCGAGCACGACGCTGTCGAGAACAACGGCTCGTCCTACATCGCCAAGCTGACGCACACTTCCAGTGCGGGCACGGAACCTGGCGTGGGCGGCGGCTGGAACGTCGCCTGGGATCTGATGGCGGCCAAGGGAGCACAAGGCGCACAAGGCTCCCAAGGTGACCAAGGCAACCAAGGTGTCCAGGGCAGGCAAGGCAACCAAGGCTTCCAAGGAAATCAGGGCACCCAAGGCTTCCAAGGGAATCAGGGCCTCCAGGGCCTCCAGGGCTCGACCGGCTCCAAACTGGCCATCGTGCCCTACTGGGACGAGTACGTTGCCCTGGCCTGCGTCGAAGCCCCCGAAGTACGCTTCGAGGACATCTTGCGAGTGCAGTTCAGCGGCGACCACCGCGACACGGTCATCGTTGACATTGACCCGGTATTTCTCGGCGTCTGCGAACCTGGTAGCATCGTTCCCGTCTCGGCTGTACCCGCAACGCCGATCCCGGTTGGCGTGCAGGTCTGCGGCGGGCTAGTTTACGTCCGCGTCACGCGGAGCAGCGCAACGCCGCGCTTTCAAGGCGAAGTGATTGTAAAACTGTCGGGCATCCGGCGGGATCACACCTGGCGCTTCCGGCGGCATACCGAAGACGACATGGTCGCCAACAACGCCTTCTGGCAAGGCTGGAAAAAGGAGTAATCGAATGCTGGTCAGCGTTTTCACCCCGAGTCACAACCCCGAGTGGCTGGCCGACTGTTGGGCCTGCTTGCTGGAGCAAACGTACAAGGAATGGGAGTGGATCATCGTCGCCAACGGCGACAACACCGACACAGTCGTCCTGTCTGTAGAGTTACTCTGCGGCGACGATCCGCGTGTCCGTGTCATCCGCTCCACCGAGACGAAGATCGGCGCGCTCAAACGGCTCGCCTGTGAGCAGGCGCTAGGCGACCTTTTCCTGGAGTACGACCACGACGACCTGCTCACCCACGACTGTCTCGAAGCCGTGGTCGAGGCCGCCCGTGGGGCGCCCAAGGCCGCCTTTATCTGGTCCGACGACGTTAGCTGCGATTTCAGCGGGCAGAGCAAGCGCTACTCGGCTGACTGGGGCTGGCGGCAGACCCAGTGGACCTACAAGGGCAAGGAATACTGGATCAACGAGCATCACCCGATCACGGCTCGGTCCATGTGTGAGATTCTCTACACCCCGGACCACGTCCGCGTCTGGACCAGAGAAGCCTACCGACTGGTCGGCGGGCACAACAAGGAGATGCCCTACGGCGACGATCACGAACTCATGGTGCGCACCTACCTCAAGGGCGTACCGTTCATTCATATCGCCAGGCCGTTGTACTTCCACCGGCAAGACGGCAAGAGCACCTGCCAGGTCAAAGTCAACGAGATCCAGCAGATCTCGCGGCAGAACCGCGACAAGTACCTGTACGACCTGGTCAAGGAATGGTGCCGCCGCGAAAAGCTGCCGATGTACGACCTGGGCGGCGCCCACGGTTGCCCGCTCGGCTACATCCCCATCGACATCAACCCCGCAGTCAAGCAGCACCCAGGCGGCATCTGCTGCGATGTCCTGCCCAACGTCGACAACGAGGACGTCCGCGGCCTGAGCGGCCTTTACGCGCACCTCAAGCCAAACTCGGTCGGCTGCTTCCGGGCCTTCGACTTCCTGGAGCACATCCCCGGGCCGCAGATCCCGAAGCTGATGAACATGCTCTACGATCTGCTGGTGCCCGGCGGCTGGCTGCTGACTATGACGCCGGCCGTCTGCGACGACAACGGCCGGGCCGGACGCGGGGCCTATCAAGACCCCACGCACGTTTCGTTTTGGTCCAGCAACAACTTCTGGTACTACACCAAGAAGGACCAGGCCAAGTACGTCCCGGAGATCACCTGCCGCTTCCAGGCGGCGCGGCTGGCAAACCTCTACCCCAGCAAGTTTCACCACACGCATCTGATCCCCTACGTCCTCGCGGACTTGATGGCTTTGAAAGACGGCAATGCGTACGCGCCGGGGCCGAAGGAGATCTAGTGCATACGTTCATCTTCAACAACAAATGGGCGCTCGGTGACACGGTCTGCCTCTCAGCCCTGGTGCGCGACCTACACCGAGCGTACCCCGGACAGTACCGCGTGCTGCTGGCCCAGCACTACCAGTCCTACTGGAAATACCTGAGCATCGCCAAGGCCCTGCCCGACAACGAGCAAGCCGCGGTGAAAGGCCAGGTGGTCCAGTTAGAGTACCTGTCAGGCATCAGGGCGGCCGGCAATGGCTCCAAAAGCCATTTTTTGGCTTACTGGCACCGGGCGTTCGAGAACGCCACCGGCCTGCGGGTGCCCTGCACCGAACCCAAAGGCGTCATCGGCTTGGCACCGGAGGCGCAGACGTCGCCCTACCCGTTCCGCTATTGGGTCGTCGTGGCCGGCGGCAAGCACGACGCCACAGTCAAAGTCTGGTACACGCATCGCTACCAGCAAGCCGTAGACACGCTCCAGGGCCTGGGCCTCAAGTTCGTCCAGGCCGGGGCTGACTTCAACAAACACTTTCACCCGCGGCTCCAGCGCGTGGAACAGTCCATCGGCAAGACCGACGACATTCAGGATTTCTTCCGCCTGATCTATCACGCCGAAGGCGTCCTCTGCGGCGTCACCGGAGCCATGCACATCGCCGCGGTCTTCGACAAGCCCTGCGTCGTCGTGGCCGGTGGCCGGGAGGAGCCCTGGTGGGAGGCGTACACCAATTGTTACTTCCCCGAGTCTTTTGGCCCAGCCTGCGCGCCGGTGAAAGTCGAGCACACTTTTCTGCACACCCTGGGCCTGCTCGATTGTGGCTGCGGCAACCTCAACAAGGGCTGCTGGCGGGACCGGACAGTGCCCATCGAGCGCACGGACCACTCCAACGCCGCCCAGATCCACAAGCTATGCAAGCGGCCGATCCGCGACGCTCCCCAGGCCGTGCCCGAGTGCATGCACCTGATCGAAGTTGACCACGTCGTCGAGGCTGTCATGAACTACTACGAGAAAGGCATCTTGCCGCCCATCGGCAAGCCCACCCGCAAGTACGCCGAAGCGATAACGCTCGACTACCCAATGCAGCCGTTAGTCGGCACGCCGAAAGCGCCTAACCCGATCAAGGAACTCTGGGACAAGTCAGTCGCATCGGCGACGCCGATAGATCTGGCCCAGGAAAGAGAGAGACACAAGATCCGCGGCATCGGCACGAACATCACCCCACTGCTGCGCGACCTGCCGCCGCTGCCCAGGGAAGCCACGCACCTCATGGTCAACCCGCCGACGCTGCGCGAGTTGGAAAAATGGGGCAGAGAGATGCCAAGGGAGGTTCAATCGCGGGTCGGGGAAGACCCTGACCTGGCAGTTCTCGACCACCCCTACATCGGCGGCAAGTTCACCGTGTTCGTCCTGGGATACGGGGAGCACCTGGCGCTGGTGAAACGCTGCCTCGGGTCGATCCTGGACAACGCTCCCTCAGCCAGGATCGACCTGCGCGTCGCCCTCAACCAACCGAGCAAGCCCATGCTCGACTACATCACCGGCTTCGACAAGAAGACTGTGACACGGGTCTATCTCGACCACGGCGACCGGCGGAAATACCCGGCCATGCGAGAGATGTTCTGGGACGACAGCTGCCCTATCGAAACCAAATACGTCCTGTGGTTCGACGACGACAGCCACGTCGTCGACAAGAAATGGCTGGTCGAACTCGGCCACGTCATCGTCGGCAACCACCCGCACGGCAGTCGCATGTTTGGCTGCAAGTACATTCACGACCTGATGGGCTTCCGCCGGCGCGGCTTTGCCCCTGAGAAGTGGTTCCAGGCAGCCCGCTGGTGGCAAAGTAAGCCGCTGCACCTGGCCAAAGGCGCGCGTACCGGCCCCAACGGCAGCGAGATCGTCTTCGCTTCTGGCGGCTTCTGGGCCTTGGCCACAGAAGTCATCCGCAAAGCAGACATCCCGGACGCGCGCTTGAACCACAACGGCGGCGACATCACCATCGGCGCCCAGGTCCACCAGGCCGGGTTCAAGGTTTGCGATTTCGCCCGCGGCAAGAAGCCGGTGTGCTGGTCGGACGCCCAGCGCCGCGGCTATCACGAGGCGTTCCCCTGGAGTGAGGTAACGTGAAAGACGGGGTCAAGTTCGCCGTCGACAACATGGTGCTGTTCCAGATGCTCGGGGACAGCTTCTTCTATCAGGCCCTGCCGGCCTACTGCGGCGACTTGCAACAGGCCGGCAAGGCCGCCTACGACCGAGTCGTACGCGCGGCCCTCAAAAACGAAGACGACCCGGCCTGTTTCGGCTGCTCGTCGCTCAATAAAGTCATCGACCCGTGGCGGGATACGCTGGGGCAGCGTCTGGCCAAGGCGGATGCGGGCGATCTCGAAGCACTGGCGGCGTACATCGGCGGCAAACGGGGCTATCGCCCCAGGCCCATCGTGATGTACTATAAGGACGAGCGAGGGAAAAAAGCGATCCTTTCGTTCTAGGACGGACAGGAGGCCAAGGATGGCCGGGCGTAGACTGAAACTCCAAAAGTACGAACTGCTGCATGTCAACTTCCTCTACCTGGGCGGCTTCCGGCTGCGCGTGGAGGCGAGTGACCCGCTCGGCAGCGGCGCCGACCCGAATGTCTTCCTTTTCCTCCGCGATGTCCTGAACCCTTACGACCAGACGATTGATGATCTTTTCCAGGGCGTCGCTTCGGTCGTGGACATGGCCGAGTACCCCGTGGGGGAACCGAACAACAACACGACCTACCCAATGTTCAGGCTCGATTTCTTCGAGATCGACCTGCGAACAACGGAACTGGCGCAGAAGACCTGGCTGCTCGTCCAGGAGGAAGTCAGCAACCTGCTGCTGATCCTGGACCGCATGGAACAACTAGAACCGACCGAGGAGGTCTGGGTGGGGGCACCCGAGGAAGATGAGGGCGGCTCGTCTTCTTCCTCCTCTGTAAGTGCGTAAGGAGATGCACCAATGCCAGATGCCAAAGGTAAGCGACCCCTGGTAGTCCTCGAAGATAGCACCCTGGCCGGCATGGCCCTCAACGCCGGCATCGTGCGCGAGTTCCCCTTCCTGTCTTCTCTGGGGAAGGCCGTGAAGGGCGACCTCCCGCGCCGCGGCTGCGGCTCTTGCGGCGGCAGCGGCGGTGTCCGCGCCGAAGTCTTTACTGCGGCAAAGTCCACCATCGCGGGGCTCGACGGGACCAAGAAGCGACGCCTCAAGGAATTACTGAACGCGCAAAACGCCCGCGTGACTTACAAGAACGCCAGCGGCAAGGTGGTGCAGTTGACGTTCTAAGCCCGCAGCCCATCCGCTACCTACCTCCACCCCACGTCTCCTACCACATTCAATCTTTGAGGCCAGTGCCGCGGTCCCCGGCGCTGGCCTCTGTCTTTGCCTAAATATCCGCCACGGATAAGTCACAATAGTTGAGGTGGAACCGCTTCGTTCTCTTAACCCCGGAGATCCCATGTACTACACCTGCATCTTTCGCCCGGTAATCCTGATGGTCGCGTTCTACTTGATCGCGGCTACCGCCAACGCCTGCGGCGTCGCCCTGCCCTGGTGGCTTGCTGCTGCCCTGGCCGCCGGCATCGCCTTCGCCGACGAGATTCGCCTGGCTGCTCGGCACGCTGCCGAGGAAGCAAAGAAGCTCGCCGCGCTGCGGCGGCTCATCGCCAAGCACTACTAGCGTTCGCGCGATCTTCCCTGTTTCACCGAAAGGAGACTCTGATGGTTGCTGCAACGAAGTCTGCGCGCAAGGTCCGTACCCCGCACCCGAAGAAGGCCGCCCCGGCTGCGCCGGCGCCGGTCCCGACCGTCTCGCCTGTCCCGCCGGCCGCGCCCGCCGCGGCGTACACGCCGCCGGAGGCCCTCGCGGCAATGATCCCGACCGAGATGACCGTGGTGGACCGCGCCACCCAGATGGCTCAGGAGGCCATCGACGCTACCTGGGCGCGTGCTCACTACGCGGCCTGGGCGTTTGTCGTCAGCGTGCCGACGCTGCTGACCATGCTGTATTTTGCCAACGCGATCAACGTCGCCGCGGTCTGGTTCTCCTGGGGGATTTTCTTCCTGGTGGGCTTGTTGTTCGTCAAGCTGCTGCGCGGCTTGTTCTACGGCGTCGCGCGGCTGCCTATCGTCGTACGCCTGGTGGCGTCTGTGTCCCTCGTCTGGCTCCTGTTCTACATCCAGGGGCCGCCGAAGGAACTGCTCCTGACGGCGTGTGTCAGTCTCCTCATGGTGAACTTGCTCTGCCTCGGTGTTCGAGGCGGCACCGTGCGGGAATAAAATCAAGAAGTGTAGTGTAGTGTAGCCAAGGCTACGCGAGATGGTTCTAGTGTTTCCCAACACTCGATCCCTCGCGTAGCCTTGGCAGCACCGTTCGGGTACACTGGGCCTTGGCTTAGTAGTTCTGCGTTTTTCTTACGCATCAGGAGGAGATAATGTCGCTGAACGTAGTCGAGAACGCCTGCACCTTCACCGGCGACCGCAGTCGCGGCGTGGTCGTGATCGAGTCGGACGCCCCCGGGCCGCCGTTCACCGAGTCGTTCCACGAACTGGACAGCACCGACGCCCGCAACCTGGCCCTCCAGTTCTCCGCCGGTTGCGGTTTGGCGCCGCCGCGTATCAACGGTAACGTGATCGGGCCGTACCCGATCAACGGCGAGGGCCTGAGCCTCGAACACGTCAAAGACGGGCAAGGGCAGCCCCTGCCCCCACAGCATCCGCGTATGCAAGTCGCGCGCTACCGGATCGACGTCCCCGTGGCGGCGGCACTCCGATGATAATCTGCCCCAACGCCCGACAGGCCAAACAGGTACTCACGATCTTGGACAGACGCTCCTACGAGGCTCTGTTCAAGGTCGTGCTGCGCTTGAAGACCGCCGAGGACCGCGGCAAACCGCTCGACGCCTACGAGCAACTGGTGGCCTACACCTACGAGTGGCTCAAGCATCTGGGCTGTGTCGACGCTGCCCAGATCGAACGACTCCTGAGCCGCATGCGTCAGACCTTGAAAGCCTTCGGGCAGCAGCTGACCTTCCACCTGGAAACAGTGCTGGCCAGGCCGCCTTGCTTGCTAAACCTCATCGACCGCCGCTACGCCGTCTGGGACGGGCAGCTGGACTTCTACGACTTCGTCGAAGACAGTGTCGTCACAGTCTTGCCTTACCGGCCGGTCACCCACTACACCGTCGACCTGCTCGCCCTGTTCGTCCAGAAACAAGCGTGGCTGGACAAGATTGGAGGCAAGGATGCCAAGCACACCCGACATCAACATCATGCCGCCGACCGTGGCACACCCGAGGGTGAACCAGACCCAGGTGCTGCGCAAGGTGCTGACCAGCGAGGAGACGTTTGCCACGACGCTCCTGGTACTGGTGATCGACCAGTGGGGAACGGAGGCTCTGGAGTGGAGCCCGACCGTCCTCCGCATGGAACTGGAGGAGACGTTTGACGTCCAGCTGCCGCAAGAGAACTTGGACAAGCTCGTGGCCGGTATCACCATCGTCACCACGGACATGTTCTTCAAGGACGTCAGCCGGTTCATCCAGCTGTGCAACGTGCTCGCGGGGTCACCGTTTGACCCCGAAGAGTTCGATCCGGCGGATAGCCTGGAGTGCGCCTGGGGTATCACCGAGGCGCTCATGCTTTCCCCGCCGGATGAAGAAGACCCCGAGCCCTTTAGCGACGAGGTGCGCCACTACGTCGCTTTCGTACTCAAGGAGGAGGGGTACATCAAGGCCCCGGACATCCTGGGGATCGCCTTGAACGCGGATCTTTCGGCACAAGTCAGTACCGACTTCGCCGACGACCCCGAGATGTTCCAGGCGCTCTACTCGATGCAGCAGGACAAGGCCACCGAGATCGACGAGATCCTCAAAGGCAACCTGCTGGAGTTGCTAGGGCAGTTGAAGGCCCTGCCGCTGGAGAACGGCGACACGGCCGAAATCGAGAAGCGGCTGGCAGCCATGTTGAAGGTGACTGCTTAGCCAGGTTTGCGTTAGAGCGAGGAGACTGCAATGATGAGCGAAGTGATCCATCCCCAAATGCAGGACGAGGCGACGGTAGTCTGCGGGCTCTGCCGTGACGAAATCCTCCCCAACGAGGAAACGGAAAATAGCCCCTACGGCATCATCCACAAGGATTGCACCAACTTCCTCACCGACAGCTACGCCGACGAAGACGAAGAAGACTTCGACGACGAAGACGACGATGACGACGAAGACGAAGACGACGATGACGACGAGTTCGACGACGATGATGACATCGGCCTCGACGACGATGACGACGATGAACTCCTCGACGATGACATCCTCGACGATGACGACGAAGACGAGGATGACGAAGACGATCTCGACGAGGAGTAACCGCTGCCATGCACTTCGGCACGATGTACATCAACTGGGCCACCCGCAAAATGGACGTTGCGGGGATGGACGGTTGCGGCAACCCCGAGATGACAGCCGAGGACGTCATCAAGTTTTTGGAGGAACCATGCGGCCCCGACGAGGAGCGTTGGGGCCTGATCTGGTGGGATGACGTCCACCAACTCTGTATGCACGACCTGGCAGGTTTCTCGGCCGAGGTAGACGACAAGGACGAAGACGATGAAAAATGACACCTGCTACTACCACGACCCGCAGCACTGCGCTGGCGAACTGTGGGAGTGTCAGACGTGCCACGAGAGCTACTGCCAGGCACACTCGCACGTCACCGACAACGGTGAGAACGTAGAGTGCGTCGCCTGTGAGAGGGACCGCAAAGAGCGCGAAGTGCCGGACGTCACCAAACACCCGCACTACGCCAGACTCAGCACCCTCGATCAGGCCGTAGACCGTCTCGACATCAAAGAGAAGTAGCTACCAAGCTGGCGGTCGCCGCCGGACTTAGTAGAATGATGATGAAAGTGAGGTACTCATGAAACCGCTACCGCTTTGCGACTTCCACGACGGGCGGCTCTGCACCTGCTACATGAGCAAAGCCATGCGTGACGCTGTTACGGGGGCCGTCATCCCCCGCGTCTGTTCGCACGTCGCCATGCAGGAGACAGTAGCCGGTGACCCGCTCATCACCGACATCAAATGTTTGGCCCAGGCGTGCGACATGATCGGCTGCGAACTCGTGCAGCAGAGCACCTACGACTGGTGGGGCAGGCATGTCGGGGACTACCCGGTTCCCAAAGGCATGCAGGCCGGCGAACTCGGCAAGAACGCCGAGTACGTCATCCGAGCCAAACCCGAGAACAAGGCCAAGCTGGGAGGGAGCAGCTGCTACGACATCGGCGTGGTCCCGGACCCCAACAACGAAGGGGCCTGGACCTGGATCTACGACTTCTACGGCCAGGGCGACCGCATCGACCGACTGGTTGGCTCGCCCGTGCGCGGCCAGAAGGGGATCGAAATGCTCTGCCCGGCGCTCAAGCAGCACTACGACATGTGCTGCGACGCTGCGGCAGCGAAAGAAGCCGGCGACAAAATCGAGTTCATGTCCGTCGCCGACTTGCGGGCCAACTTCGAGCCGCTCCAGAAGAAATACCCGCAGCTGCGAAAGGCACTGCCGCTGCCACCTGTCTCGGCGGATGACGAGAACCGTTGGGTGTCCATCGTGGACACAACGCAGCGCGTCGGCGTCGGCTAACCTGGTACGCAAGGGGCAGGAAGCCCGGCGGTGTTTCGGCACGCCGGGCTTTCTTCGTCTCTAAAAGCCATTTTTGAGGAGAACGCATGATCCTGAACTTCTACCACCGCAACGGCAAGAAGGAACGACGCCCGCTCGGTTACGGCGGCGGCCTCTGCCACGAAGCCACCAAGCCGTACGAACGGCGGGAGATTCCCGGTCAGATGAGAAACACGCCCACGCCCGAGGCGTATCAGGAACCGGCCGACACCACAGGTGAATCGGTCGTCGAACGGCAGCAACTGCGAGGTTGATATGGCTCTGGCGAGCCTGCGTAAAGAGTTCGGCGTAGCGGTCGGCGCCGCCGAGCAAGCCATCCGCGTGAACACCGACGAGTTGGACGACGCCATCTCCACCATCGGCGAAGTCTGCAAACAGCACGGCTGGGAACTGCGTGTCTGGGACCACGTCTCTGGCACGATCTGGCATAACGGCGAGCCGCCCAAGAAAGACGTTCCCGGCGGGGCTTTGACCAAGAAACAAGCGCTCATGGCAGACCTCAACTCACCCGAGGGGCCGACTACGCCGCTCCAGGAGTTGCTGGGCTTTTTAGCCGAGACACCTCGGCCCGACACCGAGGACAAGGGCGAGGTGGTGCCCGTCGTCTTGGTGATGAAGAACTTCCATCTGCTGTTCGAGCGCGATCGCGGCCCGGCGGTCGCGGCCGTACAGCACCTGGTCGCGGACAAAGTCGGCGACCACGCCCTTTACAACAAACAGGACTCGAACAAGCAGCCGAGCTATATGCGGCAGCTGATGGACCAGTTCGGAATCGAGCCCGAGTCGGACACGGGCAAGTTCATCGTGGGCCTGATGCCGGCCCAGGCACAGCTGCCGCCCGAGGTCAGCCCCCTCTTCAAGGTCATCGAGCACGAACTGCCAGACGAGGAGGAGTTGGGGGTCATTCTGGACGGCATCGTACCTTCCGGCGAGGCCGCGCAGGACGAGGACGGGCCGGCAATCTCGAAGTCTGTACGCAAGCGGGTCTGCAAGCACGCTCGCGGGCTGACGCGCTTGCAAGCCGAAGGCGTCTTCTCCGCGTGCATGGTCCAGAACGGCAAGAAACAGAACTTCGAGGAGATCTTGCCCAAGTACGTCTGGGAGCACAAAAGCCGCATCCTCAACCGCGAGGGGTTGGTGACCCTGTACGGCGGCAAGGAAACCTTCGACGATGTCGTCGGCTTGCACGGGGCCAAGGAGATCTTCAAAGACCTGCTGGCACCCGACAAGTACGACCCGGACAACCCCGATCTCCGGTCCAAGGGCGCCGCCTTGGTCGGCCCGCCGCGTACCGGCAAGTCGTTGATCGCCAAGGCGTGCAACGGCACGCTCGATCTACCCGTCCTGATGTGCGACCCCGGCTCGCTCATGGGCGGTTTCGTCGGCGACACCGAACGCAACACGCGGAAGTTCTTCCAGATCGTACGGGCACACGCCCCCTGCATCGCTGTGATCGACGAGGTCGAAAAGGTGATGCCGAGCGCGCGGGGCGGGGAACACGACAGCGGGGTCGGAAAGAGAATGGCAGGCCAGTTCATGACGCAGATGCAGGACATCCAGGAGCCCGTCTTCTGGGTGTTCACGGCGAACGGCGTCGAGGACTTGCACGAGGCGTTTCTGGCGGATGACCGCGTGGACACTGTCATCTACGTTCACATGCCCGGCCCCGCGCAGCGGGCAGCCGGTTGGAAGATGTACATCCAGAAGTTCTTCCCGGCGGAAGTCCGGGGGAAAGCGTTCCCGCACCACCTGACCACGGAGTTCGACGAGGTGCTGGGCGAATTCAAGAAGACCAAGAAGGTCAACGCGCTGGAGTGGGCCAACAAGTTCATTGCGGCGCTGCTTTGCCTGCACGGGGCGGAGCGGGAGGCCGCGCTGGCCCGCCTCGCCAAGCAAGACGACAACGTGTTCACGACCGTCAGCAACCAACTGGTTGACGACGCCGACTGGACGCTGGCGCGCATCAAAGCGGTTTGCCGCCTGGCCAGGAAGCGTAACCGGAGCCTGGCCCAGATCGCCAAGATGATGCCGCGCTACTCAGCAAAGCTGGAGAAGTCCATCCGCCGGCTCGAAAACTGGGCCGAGGACGAAGCCGTCGACAGCGAGACGGGCGAAGCCTACGTTCGCCCCGAAGATCAGCCGGACGCGCCGGCGGGTTCCGGCGGCAAGGTGAAGACGACACGCAGCGGCAAGGTGAAGCGCAAAGTGCGCCGCGTCGCCGACTGACTATAGCGGGGAGGCCCTCGGGCCTCCCCCGATTGCCCCTTACCGGGGAGAACGATGATTGCGACGAAAGAGAAAACCAACGGCACGCACACGGAAGGCGACAAGTTCAACATGGCCGTGGAGTCCACGGCTGACACGTTGCTCAAGGGCTGCTCGAAGGTCCGCTGCCGCTACGGCTGGTTCAGCACCGCCGCCAAGATCGACGACGACGTGCTGGGCGAGATGATGGGCAAGGAGACGCCGCAGGAAGTCAAGGATGCCATGACGGCACAGAAGCGGCTGCTCAAGAGCAAGCACGAGGCCCTGGTCAACGCCAAGCAGGCATTCCAGGCGGTGAAGGACTACGTCAGCGCCATGACGATCCCGCTGGTGGCTCTGCGGGCCGGCAGCGACGACGAAGCCGATCTGCGGAAGGACGGTGGCGTTCGGCTGATCCAGAAAAAGGACATGCAGGAGTTCGATGACCGCATGAAGTATCTGGTAGGGTTGCTGAACACGTCCGTCGAGAAACTCCAGAAAGCTCTGCCGTCTATCAAGGCGGAGGACAAAACGCGGCTCGACCGGCTGAACACGAAGCTCTACGACGATGGCGACTACCCGGCGGACGTGACCAAGCTCGTTCACGTCACCTACGGGTTCGAGCCCATCGGCGTTGACGCCGAGTGGTCAACGCTCTGCCCGGAGATCTACAAGCGGGAGAGCGCCAACGCCCGCAAGAAGTTCGAGGCCGTCGTGGAGAGCGCCGCGGTCGAGTTCGCCGGCCGCTTCGTGAAGTACGTCAAGCAGGTGATCGAACAGCTGGGTAACCGTGTGCGGTTGAATCCGGTCAAGGACCGTACCAACATCGCGGTGCGCCTGGAGGACGACAAGACCGCTTCGGTCAACATCAGCGACGCCGAGGTCATCGGGCGGCTGACCCACGACGACGAGCCCGACGAGATCCCGGAGAACCACCTGCTGCTCCAACTGCGGCTCAAAAAGGCAATCAGCGCCAAAGGCCGCTCGACCGAAGTGTGGTTGGCCGCGCCCATCAAGGAGTCGGACTACCACACGCAGCTGCGGCCCTACGAAAGTAACACGGAGCGCAAGAAGCTCTACGACAGCACCGTGGACAACCTCAAAGCCGAACTGGCGGCTTTCGCCAACGTCGGCGAGATGTTAGGGCCGTACCAGGGCGTGGTTGGCGACGGCATCAAGAAGGTCAAAGAGATGCTGACGAAAGCGTCCGGCAGCATGAATACCGAGACGATCACAATGGCGCTGCGGGAGGGCAGCTACTTCCGTAACGAGATGAAAGCCGCCCTGGAGAGCGTGGCCCACACTGTCTCGTCCAAGGTGGGCGAGGCCCAGGCGAAACGGCGCAGTATCAAGAAGAAGCTGATCGGCGCCGTGTGATGCGCTTCGAGGTACAACACAAGCGGCGGTGGTGGGTGTCTGCGGGCACCGTTGACGCCCCAGACGCCATCGCCGCCGCCTGTTACATCGCCCGCATGAAGCGGACTCGCCGCGTGCGGGTTCGCCCCGAAGACTCCCGGGATCGCTGGCTGTATTACCGGGTGAAGCTGGACACGGACGAGGACGACGCATGAACGCCGACTTGACGCCCGCACATTTGAAACCGCGGAAGGCCAGGGAGAAAGTCTTCCGCGACCTGGCCGTGCAACAGTTTCACCGCCCGGGTGAGATCGAGGTGCGGCACAACGCCGGGAACAACGACCTGGCCGAAGTCTCCCTGCGCGGAGACGGGAAAAGCGCCTGGGTGCAAGCCTGGGTGCTGGTGGTCGAAGATAGCCGCCCGGCTGCCGACCAAACACACGCACCCGGCGCTTCGCTAAGCAAAGGCGAGGAAGCCGGTAAGGAACTGGACGAGGCGACCAAAGAGATCGCCGCCGCCCAGGAGACGGCCCGCCAGGCGGGTATGGGTCAAAAGCCCGCCCGATAACGAGCCATGCGCCAGTTTTCCGATCTCGGTATCGTCAGCACGCTCGCACCCAAGTACGCCGAGCGCGTCCGGCAGCAAGAGGAGCGATACCTCAAAGACAAGTTCCAGGAGCTTGTCGCCAAGAAACAGCAGGTGCCCTGGGACGCCATGAAAACGGCGTTTCCCAAAACGGGCCACCTGTTGATCGACGGCAAGACCTGGCGACCAACCCTTCTGTTCGACTGTCCCGTACTCACCGGCCAGCCCGGGACGCGCGTCAAGAAAATGGAAGCCAGCGAGGCCGTTGCCTGGTCGCCCAACAGCCGGTTCTTCTACTGCAACCATCTCTTACCTCGCGGCGAGTCCCTGCAAATCTATCAGGGCAACAAGCGCGGTTTCTGCTGGTTCACCACGCCTGTCACCAGTCCTGTTCTGTGCGAGAAGCTCCCTCACGACAACAAACCTAAAGTGTGGATGAGTGAGACACCAATGGAGTGTTTCACCCAGCGCACGGGCATCCGCCTGGCCAAGGGCAAAGTGGTCATCGGTGGCCTGGGTCTTGGTTGGTTCCTCAACCAAATAGCGCGCCGCAAACAGGTGACCGAGATCGTGGTTGTCGAAAAGGAGAACATACTTATTCAATGGTTGTGGCCGCGCATCTGCTGGCACTACCCGGACGTCCAGGCCAGGCTTAACGCCGGGCAGCTGAACATCCGCTACGACGACGTCTACAACGTGATCGACAAGCAGCACACGGAGGAGAACACGGTGTTCCTCCTCGACATCTGGGATACGTTTCTCAACTACGACAAACGTTTCTTCGATTGGAAGAAGAAGCTCGGCCCCAAACGGATCTGGGGTTGGGGGATGTTCGACAACTAGGTACTGGGGTCCAAAATGACAAGGCAACGTGTAGCGGCAGTGACGGAACTGTTCGGTAACGGCAGCGACGACAGCATCGACCTCGAAGTGTCGCGCCGCCTCACTTTCCAGGGGCATGTCCCGCCGGACGAAGAGGTCATTCCGGTCGTGGAACTGTCGAACGGCCTGCGTATCCTTAACGAGCGCAAGGCCGACCTGACCAAAGCCCGCGCGGAAGACATCCTGAGACTGCCCGAGTTTATCGTCCACGAAAGTCACGTCGACCGAAACCTTCGGGACGCGCATGTGACCTACATTATCAACTGCATGAAGCGCGGCACGTTCCACCCAGAGTGGGTGACGATCATCAGCTGCGTGTGCTTGGAGGCAGTCGCGGTCAGCGACGAGTTGACGCTGCCGGCTGGTACGGATTACCGCATGAACGGGCAGCACACCTGCTGGGGTCGGCTCTACATGCCGGACGACTGGCCCTGCCCGGTGAAGTTCATGCGCTACGAGGCCGCCAACGTACAGACCATGCGGCAGCTGTATGCCAGCATCGACCGCGGCGCGATTCGCACGAACGGCAACGTCATCGACAGCTACCTGGCCGGCACCGAACAGTTTCGCGGTGTGCCCAGCGCCGCCATCCGCGCCATCGCCGCCGGCCTGTCGCTGTGGTTGTGGCCGGAGCCGAAACGCCAGAAGCGCGACGCCGACGACATCGCGCACCAGATCCAAACGACCTACAGCGAGCAGACGTCGCGTGTGCGTGACTACGTCATGAACTCGCCTCGCGGTACGGCGCAGAGGGGCATCCTCTACCGAATGGCCGTGATCGCGGCGCTATACGAGACGTTCAGCAAGCTGCCGACCAGGGCTCACGAGTTCTGGGACGCCGTGCGCGATGGCGTCGGCTTCACCAGCGTCAAAGACCCCAGAAAGAAGCTGCACGACGCGCTCAACAACTGTGTCCTGGTGACCTCGGCCATCGTGCGCAGTTCCAAAAAGAGGCATGTGACACAGGAAGAAGTCTACCGCTGGTGCATCCAGTGCTGGAACTACTGGCGGGCAGAAGACGAGATGACGAACCTGCGCATCAGTCTCGACGGCAAGCGGCCCAAGGCGAAATAGCAGCAGACGGTTAGGCCGGCGTGCGCCCCGCCGGCCCCTAAAAAGTGGATTTGAAATCATGGACCAACAAAACGTACCTTCCCTGGAACGGCAGAACGAAGACGGGCTCTATGAGGAAGAACTCCAGAAGCTCGTTGATGGCATCGCAGAGGACGTCAAAGCCGGGAAGCTGAAACCCGAGGCGGTCAAAGAGCGCATCGGCGAGGCCGTGGAAGCCAGTGCTTACTCGCGGCAGATTCCGCTCTTGGCTGTGGTGGTGCGGCACCTCCACGAAGCACACATCCCGTTCTTGCGCGAGGTCATTGGGCCGTTCATCTGCGGGATAGTGTACGAACGCTTGATCGCGCAGAAACTTGTCGAACCGCCGCCGCAGGAGCGCGTGATCGAACTCGGCAAGGTGCTGCCGCCGGCCGGCATCAAAGCCATCGAAGCCGTGCTGCGCCGAGTAAAGAAGAAAGAGTTCGACATCATGGACCCGCAAGCCGTCGACGGCATCAAAGCGGCCCTGGCCCCGCACAAGGAGCACCTGGCGACCCACGGCATCGACGACAGCTATCTCGCCTACGCGCTCATTTACGGGTTCAGCCAGAAGGGAGGATAATCGTGGCGCGCACGAAATGCGTGATGATGCTCGTCGTTGAGTACGACGACGAAAAGACAGACGACGAGAGCGTCGCCTCCGCCTTGGATGGGGTCATGAAGTTCGGCCTGCGCGAACTCCAGCAGGACATGAACCACGACTACGGCATCGTGGTCGTGGACATGACCAAAGGGTTCTACCCGTCGACCCAGAACCCGGATAACCCGCAGACACCGGACTGTTGGATCGACCTCGAAGACGACGCCTCCACGATAGTCGGGCAGCCGAAGCCGCTCAGGATGCAACTCTACGAGGACAGTTACGGCGGCAGTGTCGCAGTCCTGAACAACGCCGGGGACCACATGGCCCAGGTGTCTCTGGACTACTTCAACAACAAACTCCAAGCTATCATCTACGCCGACAGCGAGCAACCTATCGCTCAGCATGTTATTGTCGAGGACGTGGAGGTGGCCCGTGCGCAGGCGTCTGCGGAAAGCTGACGTCCGCGTCGGCGACAAAGTGACTTGCATCGAGCGTGTCGATGCGTACTACTCGAACTATGGGGGCAACCCCGAATGCTGGTTCGAGCCAGGAGAGGTGGGCGTGGTTGGTGCCGTGGATGTTCCCTGCACCACCTACGCCTACCGGAAACGGGGTGGCACGGCCTCGTTCGTCTGTGTGGATTTCGAGAAACACGGACAGACGTGGCGCTGTGCCCTCTACTACAACAATGTCAGGAGACTGAAATGCCGAAGTCCAGAGGTAAGACCGTCGAGAACGCCAAGGTGAAGAAGAAGTTCGACAAGATCTACGCCCAGAAGGAGAAGGACAAGAAGCCGAAGAAGGACACCAAGCCGAACATCGACTACCTGGTCAAGAAAGTCGACAAGTCCCAGAAGGACAAAAGCAAGGACCGCCCCAAGGAAAAAAAGGCGAAGAAGGAAAAGATCGCCTACTACGGCATGGACGGCGTGAAGGACAAGAAGCAGAAGCACGCTGTCGACCTGCTGCTGTACGAACTGCACCGCCTCAGCAAGCTGCCCGCCGAATGCACCATCAAGGTGTTCGGCGAGTACGACCGCGTCACGCAGAGCAACGACAAGAAGTTCCACTACTGGCGGGTGGACGAGATCGACGTGCAGTACCCCAACGGGGTGCATGCGTCATTCCAAAACGGCACCCCCGAGGCCCTGGGCCTGCTCTACGCTTGCCAGCGCCTGCTGGAAGTCGCCCACGTCGAGCCGCGTCGCCCCAGAGGCTGGAGCAGCGACCTCGATGAGCGTCAGGACGCCATCGACGCCCTGGAAGTCGTCTGGAAGATGGGCGAGAAACCGGCCAAGAGCGATCCCTACGTCGGCCAAGTCTCGCCGGCCCAACCGCAGCCGGCGACCGAGCCGTCCGCGGCCGAGAACCTGCACGACCAGCTGATGGCCGAGTCCAACGAAGCGTCCGGGCGCATGCCGGACGAAGGTGACGACGACGAACCGCAGGCCCCGGCCCGCGACAACGAAGAAGACGAGTGACATCGACGCCACCCGCCCCGGTGCCCAACCGGGGCGGGTAGTGGGAGGAATAGCATGTTCTCCAGGAAGTTCGTCCGCCGGACCACGACCAGGACAACCAAGCCGGACGGTACGGTGGAAGAGAAGACAGTGGTGGAGCACGACGAGGGCGCCACCGAGCAGGACTTGGAGAAGACCCAGGCCGACGCCAACAAGGAGTTCGGCAAAATGGACAACTTCTTCAAGAAGATGGACGCTGCCTTCAAGGAACTATGGGACTAATGAACCGAGGCCGGCAAGTCCGCCGGCACAACGACCGCGTCTACATGATGGCTTTCGACGAGGATGGTGACGACGTCTACCCGCACTTCCTCGTCATCTGCCCACCCGACATCAAAACCAAGCTGCGGGCCACCGAGGTCATGGACCGCATCTTCCGCGAGACGGTGCAAACGAACATCGTCAAGAACCAGAACCAAGGCGAAGACTGGACCTACGACGATTACGCGAAGGCGCTCAAGAAAGCCGGTTTCGAGATCATCCAGGCCGGCTTCTGGGTGGAAAACGCCTGCAACATGAAAGGGGTCCGGTAATGGGACCGTATCGAAAAGAGTACGGACAAGGCGTCTGGCGCGTCTTCGGCAACAGCTCCGACGACGGCGAGACGCCGGTGCTGGACGACTGTGTGGCTACCCTGCAAACGAGCAGTCTGGCCGACGCGCTGATCGAGCACCTGGAAGGCGAACGCCGGCTGCTGGTGATCGACGTCTCTGGCGGCGTGGTCCAGGAAGTTTGGGCGCCGTCTGGGTTCGAGGTCGTCCTGATCGACCACGACAACATGCAAGAAGGCGACCCGCCGTGCATCTACCCCAACGCCACGCTTGCCGACATGGACGAAGACGTGTGGGACCAGGTCCGCGTCGCCACTGGTGAGGGCCTGGGGACGTTCCAGTTTTCGGTCGAAGGCTATTGGGAAAACTTTAACGAAGGCACCGTAGCCGACGAAGGCAAGAACTGGTGGGTCAATGCGCCCGACCAGGAGGCCGTCGAGAAGTTCATGGCGCTCAACGGACTCAAACTGGACGAGGGCGGCATCTCGCAGATCAGCAAGCACCACATCAGCGACGGCGTAGACGCCGTGGTTGAGCCGGACGGCAAATACATCTGGTTGGCCGCTTACCGCGAAGAGGAGATCGCCGGTGCCGAGGAAAAAACAGGACCGGAAGCGGTGGGGTAAAAAATGCCCAGGCTGCGGCGCTGTGCAAAAGACAGCTAACCTGTGCAGCTGGTGCTACCCCATTGGCACCCACGACAACGTGCAGGAGCCGCACCCGGTCAAAGACAGCCTAATCGCACGCTACGCGGTGCTGGCTGACAACGAACAACCGCTATTCGGAGAAGACCGTGATTCATAACTACATCCACCAGAGCCTGCTCGAAGCTGCGACCCAGGCTAGCTGGGACGAGGACTCCCAGATCCTCATGCTGGTGACCTTCCTGGCGAAGCTCGACGACCAGGACGGCACCCTGCACGAGCAGTTCAAGATGTACCTGGCCGAGCAGGCCGAGGCCGAAGACAACTCTGGCGAGCCGGAAACCGGCGAGAAGGGCTGGTCCCGCACGAGCAGCGGCGTCTTGCACTACATCATGCAGGTGCTCGACAAGACTGACCCGCGCCGCTGGTCCGTCCGGGCCGCGTGCGCCAAGAAGCTGTTCGTGCAGCCTAAGTATTTCGGCAAGCCGCTGCCGGCGCGGCACGACCAGGTTTGCGCCACCTGTGCGAGGAAACACGGCGATGAGTACCAATAAGAGGGGCGACTGATGCCAAGAAAAAGTAAGCGCAGTTACAGCATCGACGTTGCAGCGCCGGAGTTATGCGAGGCCGTCCAGGCGGAGATCGGTCAGGCGCTCGACGTGATCGAGAAGCACTGGGGCTTCCGCCCGCAGTTGGACACGCATTTCGATGGCATGCTGTACGTCCACGCAGACTTCAACCTGAAAGGCTTCGCCCACAAAGGAGCCGGCGTCTTCGTTAAACCGTCAAACCTTGCAAGGGTGACGCCGAGAGAAATCTGCCGACGCATCGTCGGCGAGCTTGTGCAGCACCGTAACACCTGCAAAGAGTGCGGCACAAACACCATCGGCTTATGGGAGCGCGTGTACCGACAAAAGCGCGGTGCGGGCAGAGACGCACTAGCCCTCAACCCCGAGTACAACGTACCGCCTGATCCGGTTGAGCAGTACCTCTTTCCTGGACTGTCCAGGCAGCTAGCGGCCCTGCTTGAATCTAAAGAGAAACGGCTTGCGGATCGCCAAGCCGTATTGTCTGCCTACGTCGATCTGTGCGAGGGACGCGACTTGCATGTCGGCGGGGCGCTGCATGTGCGAAACACCATGACAGGAAAAGAGTCCTGGGGCTCGATTGTGAAACTTTCGATACAGAACGGGTGTTTGACAGCCGAACTGGAAGTACGCGGCGTTGACGGTGAGGTCGTCCGCGTAACCGTACCCATACGCGGAGAACTGTCAACGCGCATACCGATTAAGCCGTTGGCACTAGAAAACGAGGGAGGTTGACGGAGTGGCGCTGCCTACCATCAACATCATCATCGAAGGGCCGGCGTGCGAAGAACGCCTGGCACTCTGCTACTTGCTGCACCGGGAACTGCTCCACTCGCAGTTTCCGACGCAGTGCAACGAAACGTCTGTGCCGCACAACTACATCCAGAAGCTCGTCAGCTACCGTGAGGCCCTCAAAGCCGACGGTGTGACGCTGTCGATCACAACCAGAGAGGGTAATGCCGGTGGATGAGTACCAACTGTTTCATAAGCAGCGGATCATGTTCGCCATCGTGCCCGGTGAAAAGCTGGTCATTCTTTCTGATCCCGGCTTCATGACGCACGAGCAGTGGTTCAAAGCCCGAGGCTGGGAGCGCTACCTCGACAGTGCCACCCGCGGCTACTGGCACGCGCCCACCAACGTCGTCGCGTTCTACAGCGGCCCCTACTTCGACGCGGACGCGCGGGACGAGAAAGCATTCCTGGCCAACCTGCGCGACCTGGTTTACCATCTCAGCATTCCCGGCGACGCCAGGGTCTGGGCCGGCGTGCAGCCGCAGGACAAGCCAGGCGGGCAGTGGCCGCCGCGAAAAGAGTTGGGGACAGTGGCCAAGTTCTTGCCGGCCGCAAAGAAGTCCTACGCCAAAAAGACAATGGGCTGCGGCGTGTTCGTCGTCAGGTACGAGGCCAACGCCGGCCACGCCATCCTGCTGGGCCGCCGCGGCCCTGAGTGCAAGTGGGGCAGCGGCCTCTGGGCGCTCCCCGGCGGCATGATCGACGAAGGCGACACGCTCGAACAGACGGCCCTCAAGGAGGTCGAACAGGAGACGGGCCTGGTCGTGTCCCTGCCCGTCGCCTGGCCGCCGTTCTGCGTGCGTGGGTTGCTGGCCGTCACAGACCACACGGCCGAGGAGATGCACCCCGAGATGAAGATGGAGCACATGTCCTCCTGGATCTTGGCGCACTACCGCGGCGGCGAGCCGCAGATCAAGGAGCCGACGAAGTGTCTGGAGTGGCGCTGGTGGCACCTGCGCCAACTCCGGCTGATCGAAGGCTGCCACGACCGAGCGCACCCCCAGTATTACTGGTTGCCGTTCGACCTTTGGCAGCACCTGCTACGGCCGCATTGTGGAGAGTTTTGATGAAGACCGCGAAAGAGTTCAAGACGTTCCAGGAACTGCGTCGCTGGTGGTATTCGCGCCCAGTCGATCCGCGACCAGCGCAGCAGACGGCCCCGCCCAGTCAACAACTAGGGCAGGGCCATAAGAACACAGCGCGTCACTTAAAACAATGACGATTTATTTGACCGTCGCGTAGGCGGAGGCCCAGGCTTCCATCTCAGCCTTGTTGAATCCCTGCCGGGCCTCGGCTGCCTTGGTCATGACCGGGGCAATGCCGTGGTCCGACAGGAGCGAATCGAGCATCTCGGCGTCTGGCCTCGGGAGGGTGGCCACTTCCTCGGCCATCTTCTCGGGGTCCACGTCACCCAGGGCCGTCTTGACCCGGTCGGCGAACTCGTCGCCGAGCAGGGCCTGCACGTCCGGCAAAGCCAGCTTCTTGAACGCCGACTTCTCATAGCCCTTACCGCTGGTGGTGAAGACGTGCTCCACCATCGCGGAAGCGGCCTTGGAGAAAGTGGCCTTGAAGATGACCTCCTCGGGCCGCGGCAGACCTTCCTGGTACATACCCACGAAGTTCAGCCGGCGGTCCAGTTGGTCGATGGTATCGGCGAGTTTGACGAGGGCCTCCGGCTGGAGGGCCTTGCGAGGGGTGTCCTTGACGAACTTGGCGATCTTGAAGAACTCGGTACGGACGGTGTCGTTCTTCACGCGGCGGGCGCGGTCTTCGATCATCCGCACGACCTCGGTCGGATCGCACACGCCCATGCCGGCCTGCTTCTCCAGGAACTCGCGCTCGCTGCTGATGGCGGCGCCCAGGCGTGCAGCCTTCTCCAAGATCTTCTTGGACATCGTGTGCCGAATCGTGAACGGGAACTTGTCGCGGTGTTCGAGGACATACTCGGCCGCCGCCTTGACCTCGGCAGCCGTCTTCATCCGCAGGTGCCGGTCTTTGCGGCCCTGCTCGTCGACGAAGACGTAAGCGAACTCGGTGTCGGGCAGCTGGGCCTCGGCGTTCTTGTGCAAGTCGGCCCAGCGGCTGCGGACGGCCTCGCAGGCGGCCTTGATTCCCCAGTAGTCGACGTACTGGGTGAGCAGGCGTTCGATGTGAACGCGGTCCTTTGGGTGGAACTCGGCGCGCTTCTCCTGGTAGTATAGGACCGACAGCCAAGTGGATGCGGCGCTGTCGCAGGGGTACTGCTTCCGCACCGGATCGGCATAAACGGTGTCGGGCCGCGTCCGTGGGCTCGTGATCTGGTCAAGGTTGGCCTGCTTGACGAAACTCGGGAAGTCGTACTGCTTAGCAAGGCGTGCGAGTTCGACGTGGTTTTTGTCGGCGACATGGTCTGCAAGGAATGGCATTATGGGCTCCCTCCGTACGTTGCAAACCCACGCTCCGTGGGTTCCCATTTTGAATATCCTGGAGTGCCCCGTCCGTACCCACGCGCTTCCGGCGCGTGCCACATGTCCCTTGTGTCGGGGAACCAGGTTGACTGTCTATGAGGATACCATAAGCGGTGGTGCCTGGCACTACTGCTTTGACTGCAAAAGCGCCGGGGACATGATCGAACTGGCTGCCAGGGCCTGGGGTTGCGGCCCAGATGCCGCTGTGCAGCGCCTGGTCGCCGAGGGTGTGCCGCTGCCGGAGGACAAGATCACCAGCGCGCAGGTGAGCTATTACGTTCGGCACCGCCCGGAGTCGCAGAAGCGGCTCCGGGACTTCCGCGACTACACACGCGACTACCTGGCCAAGGTCCGCTCGAACTACCTGGGCAGCCTGCGGGCGGTCTTGCGGCTCACCAGCCAACTCACCGGCGAGCGCTGGACAGCCGGGCCGGGTCGCCTCTTCGGGGCCTGTCACCGCAAAAAGGTCGAGCAGACTTTCAACCCCGGGCACTCCGGCCTGAACAAAACTTTTCGCGGCGAAGGCTGGACGGAGGTGCTGGCTTTTCCCTTCGAGGACGTGCCCGACCGGATCTGCGGTTTCCTGTTCGTCGGCCGGCACGGCGGCAAAGGCGACAGCGTCTTCCGCACCCCAGAGGCCCTCAACTACAGCCACATGAAAGCGTCCGACCGCCCCGAAGCTGGGTTGTTTGGCCTCAGCACGGTCGAAGACTCAAAAGCCATATTTGGCAACTTCGTAGTGGGTGTCGACGACCCGTGCCTGGTCTTACGGCTCCAGCTGCGGCACTTCCGTACGGCCGCGGCGTCGCTGCCGCTGGTGGCCTTCCACGACAGCCCGAGAGGGTTGACCCGCTGGGGCTGGCGCTGTCTGACAGGCAAGATGCCGCTCCTTTGGGGTTGGCAGCTGACACCCGGCTTGCTGGCCCAGGCGATCCGCAGTGAAGGCATGATTGCGCTCACGCCGCTGGCGACCGTGGACGTCAAAAGCGTCGACCACTATCTGCGCGACGAGGAACCGCGCGACCTGTTTCGCCGGATCATCAAACGGGCTTTGCCCTGGCAAGACGCCCTCAAGGTCTGGTGCGAGACAGCGGCACCGGGCGCCGTCGCGGACCTGGTTGCCAACCTGGTGCCCTACGAACTGGACAGCAGCGGCTTGGCCAAGATCCACGGCAAGCTGGCAGACGCCCTGGCCGCCCCGAGTACGCCGCGCACGGTCAAGATGGGCCGCTTCACCCTGATCGAAGCCAACGACCAGTGGTGGTCACACAGCCAAGCCAACAAGCAGCTGGTCATGAATGCAGTGCTGCGCATCGACCGAGTGGCCGTACGGGATTCGGACCCCAAGCACCCGAGCGTGCCGCACTACATCGGCCGGATCGTCTATCGCGGCCAGGAGATCCCCTTCGAGCTACCTGTCTCGACCATGCAGCACTACCCAGAAAAGATCCTCCAGGACCGGCTTGCCAGGGCCGGTGTCAAGCAACCTCTCTTCGTGGCTCCGGGTTGGCAGCGTGGTGTCCGCCTGAGCAAGGTCGCGCTCCTGTTCCACACGCCCGACGCGACGTAAAACCAGGCCCTCCTGGCCGCTGCGAGGCCCCAGGTGGCTCCTGGGGCCTTTTTTGTTCAGGACGCGGCAGCGGGCCGCTAATGCAACGGGAAGGGCCTTTCCAAAGTGTTAAGATAGGTAAGATAGGTAACATGTACGATAATAGTGCCTTCCGCGCTTGCGGCAGGGCCGCGCGCATGGTATCATTCATGTACAGTCTCCGTTGCGCAGTGCCACCGTTGCGGGTAAGCCACTGCCGACGCAAGATTCTTCCAGCGGCCGACACTACTGCGGGTAGTGCCGGCCGCAACCTTTTCCTACCCACATCAAAAGTCATCCCAGTTGATGCGCTGGACCGGGTGGACGTGCTTGAGCAGCTTCTTCGGGATCTTCATGCGGGCGGCCTCGGCAATGTCGGGGAACTTGCCCACCATCCACCACAAGGCACAGCAGCCAATGTTGGTTGCCTGGGCGAAGTCGTCCGAGGCGTTCGGATTGCGAACGATGGTGTAGACGTCGGTGCCAAGGCGGCTGTCCACTTTCTCTTCAATCAGGGCTAGGAAGTCGCGCATCACGCCCTTCTTCGACTGGTCAACGTAGTCGTACTGGAAGAAGCGAATGATACCGTACTTGATGCACTGGCACGTCGTCACCAGGCTGCGGCTCTTGTCCAGCGAGTACCAGGCGTGCGGGCTGGCATCATCGGGTTCGTGGAACTCCATGAAGTCGTGACCGACACCGTGGTAACGGATATTGAGGACGTTTGACGGCGGCAGGCCCGCCTGGAGCATGAGGATCAGTCGACCTTCACCTGCGTTCGAGTAGTCGTGGGCAAAGTGTGTGCATTTGAAGTGAATCATGGCCTCCAGGCAGAGGCGGGCCTCCCACTCGAAGTCGTGCGTCCGCACCGAACGCATGCCCCAGATGCAGTCAATCTGCCCGGTAGGCAGGATGCCCAGGACGGACAATGAGGTGAACGAGGTGCGCAGGCGCTGGGCCTCACCGTCCTTCTTCTTGGCGGCCCCGGAGACGCGCCCACCACCACCGCCCCAGTCCACTGCCAGGATCTTGTAGAGGTAGCGCGGCATCTTGGCGGCGGCCTCTTTGGCTTTGCACGGCCAGGGCAGCACGGCCGCTGCCTTGAGGTCGCTTTCCGTGATTAGCTTCGAGCCGGCGTCGCACGACTCGCCGCAGACTTCGTTGAGGAACGTCGTCCGCGTCGTGTTGTAGTGGCCTTCGCTCTTACCGACCAGGATGTCCCACTTCTCTTGGTTGGCGTAGTGCATCGGCATGATGATCTGCGGGACGTGGTAGCCCGCAAACGTCCAGCGCCGCTCCGGGTAGGCGTGAACCCAACGACCCATGCGCGGGTTGACCGGCTGCCGGCACATCGAGCAGACCACGCCTGGGCACTCCTCGCAGATGTCTCGGTGCCACTTCCCGATCATCCCCCATAGATCCCAGTTCTCGGATGGGATGTTCCAGTGCCCGCAGCCGCCGCGCAGACACTTAATCATCCACTCGGCCTGGCTGCTGTCCTGCCACAGCGACTCCATCGTATTGTCGAGCGACTTCGGCGTGCCGGCGTACTGCTTCAAGGCCCAGGGTGAGCCGGACAGCGTCTCGTGGATGATTTGCAGGAAGTCATGATTCATGTCCTGCACTTCGTCGATGACGTTCTTGTCGGCCGGGATACCGCGGGTACGCTCGGCGTCGAGGAACGCATAGGAGAAGTACATCGCGCTGCCGTTGATGAAGCTGCGCTGGAGGATCTGGTTGGTCGTCTTCTTGCCGGTGAAGAGGCGGTGGACCGGCGAGTTGTCGATGAACTCCCGAACGTAGTTGTGGGAGAAGCGCCGGATCATCTCGAACAGCGGCGTGACGTAGAGCGTCGAGAAGTAGGGGATGGAGTTGGAGAAGACCACGCCCTGAGCAGCCAGTGAGGTCGAGTTGTGGGACACGACCTTGCCGAGGATGAAGTTGTGGTCTTCTTCGACCTCGATGTCGACGGTGTTGGCCTGACCGTCTTCGTAGTTAGCCCGCACGCGCTCCCAGGCCAGTTCGCCGCATTTCCCCTGCACCGCCAGATAGTCGCCTCGATAGATGTGGCGGACCATCAGGAACTGTTCAATGTGGTTGTCCGCGTCCCGGGCCAGCAGGCGGTGGTCAGGGGTCACACGGACCTTGAAGCCCGACTCGGTCACCAGGCAGTTGACATCTTTGACGCCCGACTGCCAGACTTTGGTGACCTTGCGGGGTGTGAAAGTCTTCCGCGCGTCGGAGAAGGAAATAACAATGTCGCCGACCTTGAGGCTCTTGGCCGGTACACGCTGCCCGTCCGCCAGCAAAACGAGTTCATTCTCGTCCATGCACTTCGATACCTGCCGCCCCGTTTTGAGGAGCGTGGTGCGGGCCATGCGCGTGCGGAAGAAGGGCTCGAAGGGGAAGTAGTTGTTCAGCTTGTAGGGCTTGCCCTTGAGCTTGAGCAGCAGCGGTAAGATCGGACGGAGGGAAACGCAGTTCCCCTTGCGCAGGAAGTGGCGGGCCAGGACAAGTTTCTTGGTGGCCTCGTCCTCGAAGCCAGTAAGCTCGGGCAGGCTGTCGTAGCCGACCGGACCAGCCCGGAGGAGAACGGACTTCATCCGTTCTTCCTGCTCAGCCATCCTGACTTCGTTCTCACCGTCAACAGTAAGCTGGTTTTCTGCGTCATAGTTCATGAGGAGGACTTCCTTGTCTCAAAAGCAGCGCCGTCACCGCGGCAAGGCGGATGATACCTTTCTGCCGCAGCGTGGGCAAGGTGCAGAGGATGAGGGGGCGGACTGGATCGTCGGCTGCATCGTCGTCCTGCTCGAAGGCGCCTGCGGCCTGGTGATGGCGATTGCCCGCCCCCTCTGGGATCTGGTACGCTTCGTGTGCTGGGACGCCTGGCGCACGGAGCCTAAACGCAAACCCTAACACGGAGGCCACGCATGGCTGTGTCCCGTTCGGCCCTGGACTTCCTGCGGCGCAAAGGTCTGGTCACTGATATGCTGCGACCTGGCCCACGTCTCAACGTGAGCCAGCTGCTCGTTCACACCGTTCCCATTCCTTCGCCGCCCAAGCCCTTGCCGCACCTGTTGACGGGCTTCGAGGGCGACCCGCCACCCGACCGGGGCATGTCCAGGCCGTGGCCCGGACAACCGTAGAGGTCGGAGGATTGATGTCAAAGCACAATGGGGACGGTATGCTCGTCCCCAAGTTCATCGGCGGGCTCATGGTCGTGGGCGTCCTCTGGACGGTCCTCACCGGAGCCCTGTGGCACTGGGTCGTTGTCGGGGTCGTGACTGTCATGACGCTGGCCGTGGCTAAAGCTGCCACACCGCCCAAGAAAGGTAAATGATGACCATTACCGAGTTGGTGATTGCGGCACTGGCGACCTGGGAGATAATCGAGATCTGGCGGCACGGTAGTATCTTCGCCGACCGGCGGGCCTACGCCCAGGCCGAAGGCTACGGACACTTCCTACGGCGGCTGCTCGATTGCGGCTTCTGCCTGAGCCCGTGGGTCGCCTTCCTGCTCGTGCTGTGCCCGCTGACGCTGTCCCTGGCGGTCGACCCACCACGGCACTGGTTGGCTGGCTCGGTGTGGGCGTTCTTCCTGTTGTGGCGTTACGCCGTCTACGCCTTTGCCGTTGCTCGGCTCGCCAACCTCGGTAATGATCTCACGCACTCGTGGTGCCGCACACCAGACACCAAGAAGCAGATCGCCGCGCAGTTCGCGGGCGATGATTCAAAAGCCACTTTAGAGGAGAGGCCGCATGGACCAGCAACCGATGCAAACGGAGAAGACCACGTTTGACATGGCCGTTATGGCCAAGCTCAAAAACGCCGCCGACAGCGTGTTGACCGAGCACCCAGAGGTTGACTGCGTCTGTGCGGTCGTCTCCTGGAAGGGCAACCTCAACGACGCTGGCATCAAACACGGCATCTGGGTCGGTGACCAAGGGCCAGTCGGTACGGCCGAGGGCATTTTCGGCAGCATGTACCAACTAATAAAGATGTTCGACGAGCAGGCCACGAGGGCCGTGAAATACGTCGAGCATGTCCGCGAAAAAGTTGAGGTTCTGGGAACAGAACTGAGGAACCGCCATGAAGAACTCGAAGCGGTCAAAGCAGAAATCGCAAAGTGCAAAGCCCAAGTTCAGTCTGACGCCGGAGGAACAAAAACCACTTGAGGACTTACTCAAGGACCACGGCGTCAAGAACTGGGACTTCCTCATCGTCGGTGACGGCTCCGGGTCGAACTGGAACCGTGAGGCGGGCTGGGGCGCAGTCAGTATCGAAAAAATCACAATGGAACGTCTCGTGTGGACCGGGACGATGAACAAGGGCACGGTCAACTTCGCAGAGATGATGGCTTACCAGCAGCCACTCAGCTGGCTGGCCGCCCGCGAAGAAGATCGCCGCGCCAAGCGCGCGGTGAAGTACCGGGCCTACCAGGTCCACATCTTCACGGACAGTGACTACTGCCGGCAAACCGGCAACAGCAAGAACCGCCTCGTGGCCAAGAACGGGGCGTTGTGGGCGGCGTTCGATAGTTACGTTCGGCAGGGCTTCGTGCTCAACTGGCACTGGATACCGCGCGGCAGCGTGGCCCTGAACTCCTACTGTGACAGGCTGTCGAAACTGGCAAGGCTCCTGATGAAAAAGTATAATCTCCAGGAGAAGCTAGAAACGGAACACTCCTGCGGGGGTGTACCGCGGACAGTCTACGACATCAACCCGTCCGAGGCGGGGTAGGAGGGTGCGTGATAATCAACGAGGGCCGATTGGAGGTGCGCTGGTATCGCCCGTCCGACATGGTACAGCTTGTTGGGCTGCATCAATGCTGCCTACCCAAGGAAGGTTGGACGAGCAAGGATTTCTGGAAGTTCGTCCATAAGGCCGGCACGACCAACATCCTCAAAGTGCTGTCCGACGACCAGGGCAAGATCGTATACGGTACGCTGCTGTACACCCTTGGCCCCGGTGAGTGCCGTCTCCGGCGTGTCTGTGTTTGGCCCGACTACCGCCGCCGCGGTCTGGGCACTTTCATGGTCCACACGACCATGACGAGCCCACGCAGTTCGCTCAAAAACCGCAACTTCGTCGCCAAGGTCAAAGAAGCCGACGTCACGGCCCAGCTGTTTTTGCGAAAGCTGGACTTCACGTTCAACGCAAAGGAGGCGCGCGCTCAAGACGACGAAGGCAAGGACTACTATGTCTTTCGCTTCAAAAAGCCCGAGTTTGCTGCCCTAGCAACCGGGTGACGGTATCGTTCAGACAGGTCTGTAATGACGACCACAGTCAAAGTACGAACCCACACCGCCCACATCGTCGAGTTCGAGGACAAAGAGTACGAGGTCAGCCTGCAACCGGACTCGTGCGTTGATGTCCAAGTGAAACGTCTCGCGGACGGGTCGCTGGTGATCGGTTACCTCGTCCAAGACACCGACTGTCAACACCCGCTCAACGACTGCGACGGCTCCGGCAAGATCTACCGCCGCTACCGCGACGCTCCGCGCGAAGAGAAGGCGCAGTTCTACACGGAGATGGCCGTCGACGAATACGGTGAGAAAACTGGTAAGCCCAACCCGTACGCCGTGCTGCTCGACGTTTACATCCACTCTGGCGAGGTCTGGCGGGTCCACGGCTCAGGAAAGTATTTCCCGGACGAGCGCTGGGACGTCAGCAACACAGCTGGCGTTTGGGTGCCAGACGAGTCCTGCGTCCAGCATATCGAATTGACAGCTGCACAACAGGTACTCGGCGACCGAGGTAAAATCCTCTTCGGTGTACCGGGACGCTTCGGCAGCTACGGTTGGGAAGTCGGCACGAGACGGAAAATCGGGCTCAAAAGCCCGTTCAACGCGCTCCGCTCGGCTGTCGAATCCGGCTGTCATGTTGTGTTCCTCATTTCCTACGGCACGGAGTTTCGTGCTGCCGCTCGGCAAGAGGCCATCCGATGCGCTACCTCGGCGGTCGAAGAGTACAACAAATGGCTCTCTGGCGACTGCTGGGGCGTCTGCATTGACACTTTCGACGAGGACGGCGAGCCGAACGATAACGACTCCTGCTGGGGTTATATCGGCCAGGAGTACGCCGAGGAGGAACTTACCTTGGAGATGGAACACAGAGGCAAGCCAACGCCATAGGAGGAGCCTGTGGTAAAAAAGAAAAAAGCGTTAGCCGTCAAACTCGTGCCCGTCCCAAAGGCGTTCATGGAACAGGTAGAGAAAGCCTACTCGGCCGATACCATCGGCGGCCGTGAGCGCCTGCGTGATGTCTTTTTCTACCAAGGGCTGATGCGCACCACCACGAGTGTCATCTCCGGCGGCGAACGATCCACCGAGGCCACAACCTGGGAGGTCGTGCCGGCCGAGAAATTCAAAGGCACGATCCTCAGCTACGCCGACATGCAGCGGCACGCCGACAACGGCACCTGGACATACGAGGGGATGCGCGTCCGCCTGGGTGAGGACTGGTGCGTCCTCACCCGCGAGATCCGTTTCGTCCTCGACAAGAAAGCGGCCATGCCCGGCGGCGCAGACAACCCGGCACGAGGTAAACCGCAAGGACTGTTCTAACGAGAGACGTCATGAGCCGACAGCACCTGATAGAGTGTGAGAAGCTGCTGGAAGAGTTCGTCGAGAACATCGACGACACTGGCGGGCTCGGCGAAATGAAACCGGGTGTATTCGCGCCCCTGGCCGATCCATCCTGGTCGGACCTGGGTGACCTGTACATCCGGGCGTGCAAGGCTCTCGGCCGGGAGCCAGTGATCGAGCGAATAGAGGAAGACGATGGCGACGGTTAGCTGGGGTAACGACCAGCATACGCACTTCGTCGGCCGCAACGGTTGTTTCAAATGCTCCGGCATTACCGTACAGACGACCGATGGCGATAATCTGCTTGGCCTCGAACCGCTCACCAGCCGCGGCTTCACAGGTCGCTGCTGTATTGAAATCCCGGCGAGCGCCATCGACGGGCTGATTGCAGCGCTACAAGAAGCCAAGAGGGAGCTACAACCATGCGTTCCGGCACAAACCGCACCCAGGCGTTGAGCCTGGCCCTGGCCAACGCCAAAACGGACGACAAACCCCGTTACGTCTGGATGTGGGACGGCGTATACTGGGTCGAGCGTGAGCCGCCCAAGGCTGCCTGGGCTGGAACAAATCTGGAAACGGTCACGGTCGTCAACCCCGAAGGCACGACCGAGACGTTTGACCCGCAGAAACATGGAGAGAAACAATGCTGACCGGCAAGCAGATCGAGCGCGAGGTGGAGCGAGGCCGCATGACCATCTGGCCGTGGAATCCAAAACAGCTGAACCCCAACAGTTACAACTTGTGTTGGGATGCCCATCTCAAGATCTACAAGAAGACGGAGCCGTTGCTCCGTTGGTATGAAACGCTGGAGAACCTGCGCCAGCGCGGGGCGATGACGACGCTCGAAATGTACACGCTGGCGGGACCGAAACCGATCCTCGAACCGCTCAACATGCGTACGAAGGAGGAAACGGTCGACCTGCTGATTCCGCCGGACGGCTTGACTCTTTTCCCGGAGATGCTCTACCTGGCCGCGACCGTCGAGTTCGCCGGCTCGGACTGGTTCATCCCGGAACTGCACGGCCGCTCGTCAATGGGCCGCCTGGGCGTCTTCGTTCACGTCACGGCCGGCTTCGGAGACTGTGGGTTCTCTGGGCACCCCGAACACACAGACGCCTACGGTGCGCACCAGCAAGACACCCGCGCACAGTGGACCCTCGAAGTCGTGGCTGTCCACCCCATCCGCGTCTACGCCGGCGTGCAAGTATGCCAAATCTGTTTTGCAAAGCCCGTGCAAGACGCGGACCTTGGAGATCTGCCGCGCTACAGCGGCAAGTACGTCGCCGACCGCGGCCCGAAGGCGTCCAACCTGTGGAAGGATTTCCTCGAACACGATTAACATATAACGTGCAACAGGAGCCGTAACGAGGTACAATGCCACCAGAAAACCGCAAACGCAGGCAACCGAAGAAAACAGGGCCTGACACAAGTACCTGGTCGGAAGCCGACAAGGCTGCCTACGCTAAGAAGAAGGCCCTGGAGACACCGATTGCCGAGATGGCCCTCCAGGTGCGTGTTATCAACACGTTGGAGGACAACGGCGTCATCATGTGCAGTGACCTCATGAAACAGACCTACGAGGTGCTCATGGGGATGAAAAACTTCGGGGACAAAACGCTGACTGAGGTCCGGGACGCCATCAAGGCCCTGGGCCTCGACCCGCCCACCTGGGCCAAACCCCCGAAGCCAGTGAAGCTCCCCAGGGCCAAGAGCCAGGGGAACGCGATTTTCGGCGACATGTGGTAACTATGAACACGAAAACGATGACGGCCGAGCAGCTGCTCGACGTCTCCACCCGCAGCAGCATGTTCGCAGAGGTGCAGCAGGAGATCCTTGCTCGTCTCGAAGCCTGGGACGAAAGCGCGAAGGACTACAACAACAAGATGGTGGAGTCCTTCTCGCGCTGCGCCAGTTTTGCGGTCTGCTCCCTGGCCGGCGCGCACCGTATGCCGCGCATGACCAAGGCGCAAATCCGCGAGTTCACAAATCTGCTTTTTGACTTCTTCTGTCGCGTCTGCCAGGAGCCGCAAGGAAAAAAGGACGAGCCCGAGCCTTTCGATATGATCCAGCAGGTATTGCAAGAATGGCACGGAGTCAACCTGGCGACCTCTGCAAGAAGTGCGGCAAGCCCGTCCCCAGAAACGAAGCCCTGATCTACGCGGGCCTGCACGAGGACTGTTTCGTCCCCAACCACGGCGGGACGAAGACAGGGACCGTCGTGCGCGCCAACAAACTACCGTCCCGCAAGGGGCGCTGTCCCAACGACACCTGAAAGGAGCGTTTGATGCTGAGTGAGACGTACCAAGCGTGTGTGAACCTGGAGATGACCCACAGTGCCCTGGTGCTTACGCGCCACGACCGCGAAACCGGGCAATCCTATGTCATCGGCATCCTCCTGGTCCCCACCGCCGACTACGCCGAACACCTGACCAACATCGGCAAGATCATGGCGCAGCCGAAGTCGCCCGAGGTCATTGCGGACGAACTCCGCGCGGCCGGCTACCCGGTGCTGCGCTACAACACCGTCAACCGCGAGAACCCCTGTTCCGAAATCTTCATAGGCTGGCATCAGTACGGACGCTCCCGCCGTGGTTCTTCGTCCTACCTACATACTGCCGAGCGGGCCGACAACGCGCCCAAGGATACCTTCGGCATCAAGACCACCTTCCCGCCGATCAAGGAAACGCAGCTGGTGGAGATGGACTTCGCCGGTGCCGAGTTGGGCGAGTTTGCGCGCAACGTCAAGGCAACCGCAGCGGGCGATTACCCAAGCAACCAGATCTTCATCTGCCAGAACTGCGGCAAGAACTACGTCTACGGCCAGGCCAAGGAAGCCATCCACCGCGAGTTGGGGCAAGCAGGCAGACCGATTGCTTTCTGCTGCGCGTTTTGCCAGCGTGACTACCTCCAGAAGCGCGGCCGGATGCCCGCGGTCGGTGCCGAGATTCCGCTCGGCAAACCCGAGGTCTGTAACCTGCGTGCTGCTGTCGGCCTCAAGCTGACCATCAACTACAAGGACAGCATCGTGGTCGGCGACGAGATCTGCCTCGCGGATGAAGCAGACGTGCGCCAGCTGTTGAACGCCCACGGCGTCGGCGCCGAGGACATTGAGAAGCTACTCAAGGATCGCACGCTCGACCTGGCCGACAAGGTGCTGCACTTGGACTACGACACGTTCGGGACGGAGAAATGGGCGAAGTCGATCAAGGCCCACCTGGACAAGGCCAAAGCCGAGGGCTTGATGCCGCAGGCATTGTTCAGTATCGACAGCATCAGTGTCAGGGCCGCGGGCGAGCCCATTGTGGCGGACCCAACTCCCGAGCAGTCGGCGAACTTCTTCAAGCAGGCGGCAGCTGCGGCGCACTGGGGGTACTTCGTCAAAGAGCTAGTCCAGAGTGCGCACAACGGGCTCATGGACGCTCGCGCAGTGAGCATCAACGGGCGGACGATCAAGGAAAACCCAGGCCGTACCGAAAACGAGGCGGACTTCTGGACAGTCGAAGGCGAGACGCGCTACGAGTTCCAAGATATTGCAAGCGCGGTCTACCACTGTCTCAGCCACCCAGGGAAGGGGTATCTCAATCTGTGGGCGCTCAAGTACGGCCGCGACGCCAGTGCAGCGGAGGCGCACGTCTTAACGGCACAGATCGGGGACGTGGTGGTGACCGGCGGCAGGCGCTAGGAGGGCGAAGCCTGAGCGCGTGCGAGGCGCGCTCCCGGCGTCGGGGGCGGGAGCGCGCTGAACCTAAAAGCCATATACGAGGAGCCTGCGGCTCTGTCGCCGATGTGTTGAGGGAAGCCCGCCGTGGTTAAGCGCGACGCTCCCTTGACCCCTTAATAACTTCTTGGGCTCGCGCAGCGCAGCCCAGGAGAGATTTATAATAAGTAGGCTAGCTACTTAGCCTAAGATGTGCCCCAGGTATTAGGCTAACTGTTAGCCTAATGGAGGTTTACATGGCTGTAACGTCGGCTTTTTTGCGAAAACAGGTGCGGGCGGCCAAAAACGCTGCCATGATGGCCGCCCGCGCCAGGCGTCGTACGGAAGCATGGGGTTGTAAGATCCGCTGGCCCCCGTACGAGACGGAGTTCGAGATCCAGGCTCATCTATACGCTGAACTTCGCGCCCTCGGCTTCCGTGTACGCGGCAACATCATGTCGGCCGACAACAACTTCCTCGACCTCGTCGTGTTCGACGACGCGAATAACGTCATTGCCCTGATCGAGGTCAAGAAAGAGATTCACAAGCACGACTGGGATGACCCCATATTCATGAAGGCGTTGCGCGCACAGGTGCAGCGTTATTGTGACCTCGGCGGCCCGGTTCACCTGATTGTCGGCATGAAGAAGGCCGAGGCGTTCTTGGCCAAGATTCGCCGTAACGGCGGCAAGCTGCCCACGAAAGCGTGGGGGGCGGCGTGTTTGCGTCAGGAGACGCCATGAGCTTACACGAGCACGATTTGATCTACCGCATCACCGAAGTACGCGGTGCCGAGCGGTATAACGCTCAGCGGCGGGCCGTATTGACCGGAGCGTTCCGCAGTACGGGTTGGACGCGGGAGGGCAACAAGAGCATCATCGCGTCCATGAACTCGCTGCGCCGTCTCTGGCAGAAGCGGCTGGCCGATCTCAAAGCCGCCGCTTGGGGTCCGCTGGCCAAGGAGAGCCACCACTGTTTCATGCGGAACTGTCCGCCTTTCGGCGTGCTCACGCACAAGATCACCAGCAAGCCCTGCAAGCGCACCCGCGTCTGCCCGTTCTGCTACGCCCGGCAGACGGTCCTGGAGATGTTCCTGTTCTTCGAGCGGGAACTGTACGGCGGCACCGACCCAGCGTCGCGGGTCGCCCGTCTGGAAGGTCGGCAGCTGGTGGAGGTTCACGTTGACCGCGCCTGCGACCTGCGGCCATTTCCCGGCGAGGCGCGCGGACCCAAGATTCTCGACTACGGTCGGCGCCTGCGGGTCCGCGTCTTGAACGAGCATCGCCAGGACGAGCTGCGCCTGTGCGGGGCCAAGACCGGAGCGGTGCTCTACCGCCTGGAGCCGTTCACGAGTAAGCTACGGTTGGTCCGCAGCGGTATCCTGCTCACTTCGCAGGCGGTGCCGGATTATTTCGGCACCAAGTACGGCCCCAACGACAAGATCATCAAGTACGACCGCGTCGACAAGCACCTGCTCGCTGAGGTCGTCGGCCGCGTCTGCCGCTATCCGCGGCAGATGCTGATCGCCCCGGCCGAGGACGTCGTGGCGCTGTTGCGCGGCTTGCAGAACGCGCGCCTCCTGTCGTTCTACGGAGGCACGCCGAAACCCCAAAAGCCAGTTTTGGAGGAAGCAGACGATGGCGAAGAAGAAGGCACGGAAGAAGTCTGAGGCATTCGTGCCTGAGAAGGTTGAGCCCGAAGGCGGTGTGAAAGAGGCCCTTGATCTGGTCGACACCATCGACCGGATCATCGACGAGGACATCGACGGAGAAACCTATTCCAAAGGTGAGGATTTCTTCGGCGGCGTCTCCTCGCGCGCCGAAGACATCGGGGCCACCATCGAACGGACCAACAAGGTAAGTCCGGCACAGAAGCAAGCTCTCGACAACATGCTGGCCGGCGTCCGCAAATGGCTGCACACCGACCGGGACGACAGTCCCTCACGGACGCGGAGCCAGCGCAGGAGAAGGTGAATTTATGGCCGAAGAGATCACGAGCCCGCCGTTCCCGAACATGGTGTCGGGCGGTGGCTTGTACGACAAGCTGCGGGAACTCCGCGAGTGGGTCGAGGGCTACCGCGAAGCCCTTAATGACGAAGCCGGCCAGGCCGTCATTCCCGCCGTGGCTGAGTTCCCCGAGAAGAAGATGTACGTCCAGTACCAGCCGGTGCCGGTCCAGTTTTACCACTGGAGCCATCTGCGCCAGATCCGGCGGGAGTGGGACATCTTGCTCCAGAACTACGAGGACGCCTGGAACTGCAAACCGTGCATCCGCCAGCGTGTCATGCTGGTCCAGCAGGCCGCCCTGCTGCTTAACGGCGCGTTCATGGACCCGGAGACGCGCGAGGCCAAACAGCAGGCAGAGCAGGAGCGCATGCAGCGCTCTTTCGAGCGGTTGATGGCCCACTATAAAAACATCATGGACCCCGATGACGAAGAAGAGACGCAAGACCGAAAGAAGAAGCGGCGAGGCTGAGGACTACTTCGGCTTCCTGGAGGAAGAGTCGGCGCCGCTGCCGCACCAGCGGCGCAAGTACCTGCGGATGCACGAGTGGCCCGAGGAGGCGCCGATCCTCACCGCCGACGACATCTGCTACAACTTCACGACCGACTCCGGTCGCCGCGACCTCATGGAGTGGTTGGAGGCGGCGTTCGCCCCACGTCACGACCGAGACGGTGTGACGCTGGTCGGCTACTGGCGCAGCAAGCCTTTCCGCCGGGCGACCAAGATGGTTCAGCGTGTCCTTGCTGAGTACACGGGCCGCGAGCGTTGTGACCTGTGGTTCTTCTGCGAAAAAAGCTACCGCGACCAACTGCCTGGTTACAGGTGGATCGCTGCGGTCTGGAACGAAGCCATGAGCCGCCTTGGGTACGACATACCCGAGAAGCAGCGGCGTGTCTCCGAAGAAGGCAGAATGTGGGGAGTTAAATGTGTTGATCCTCGTAAAGAGCGCAAGCCCAGACAGGGGCCTCGTTGCCTGGATGATCGCCCAGTCCGTCGCAAGCAGCCGGTTCACCGCCACGGTAAGCATTGACGCCAAGGACATACCGTTGCGCTATCGCCACCGGGCGGCCATCAAGATCGAATACGTCCGCCTGCGTCGCCGTAAGGATTACTGCGGGCAGCACCCTGGTCCCTGCCTGGCCCTGTTCCGCCGGCACCGTAAGAGTAGTTGTCTCGAAGGCACGGACTGGGTCGCGTTCAACGACCTGCTCAATGACGTCCTCGACGCCCTGGGCGTCGACGCCGACGTTTTCTCGTTCAACCGCGAGTCCATGTGCTCGCGCTACTACATTCGTCGCGGCACGCGGCGGTTGACGAACTACCTGTCGGACTCTGTGATTCGTTCTGGGAGGCCGATCTATTTTTGGCGAGAGAACTACCTCGCCGACTTCGAGGACTGGTGCGATAAAGAGGCCCCGGCCTCGACGTACCCCGACGACACGCCCGGCTATTACGCCAAGACGTTGGCAGAAGAGGAGGCTTGCCGTGCCCAGGAAGAGACAGCGTACGCATAACGAGTGGTTCTTCCCTGTGGAGCGCGGCGGACGCAAGTCCTGCACGCACTGCAAGGCGAAACTGGAGCCGGGTGAGTGGATCTGGTCGTGGTGCGAATACCGCAACGCCAAGAGACATAGCATCCGCGACGTCTGCAAAGCGTGCTGGCCAGCACTCCGCGAGGATCTGCTGCGGCACGAACGGCAATGCCCGGAGAACTGTACAATCAACCTGGAGATCCGTGGGGCTCCCAAGCCTGCGTGGATGACACTGCGGGAGGTGTGCGATGCCGCCGTTGAAGATATTCCCGGAGGATCTGGACAAATCCAGTGTGCGGGAAAGCCGTGTGTGGGTGAAAGAGAACCGGCGCGACGGTTGCCGGTGCCCAGCATGCCGGCAAGTGGTAGCAGAACGGAAGCGGCATTTGCACCACTCGATGGCCCGAGCGCTGCTGCTGATCTTCTGGTACTTTCAACGGAACCCCGGCAAGAACTGGTTGCATGTGGAGAGTTACCTCAAGCATCTGCCGGTCAGTCGGGCGCTTCGTGGTGACTTTGCCAAGCTGCGGTTCTGGGGGTTGATCGAGAAGCGCCCAGGCGCGAAGGACGACGGCAACCCCAGCAGCGGTTACTACGCGATCACCGCGAAAGGGAAGAAGTTCGTCCGTAACGAGATCTCGGTGCCGCCGTACTTCTGGATGTTCAACGGGAAGTGCCGCGGGTTCGCTCAGGACGAGGAAGAGGTGTACATTAAAGACGTGCTCCAGAAGAAGTTTTTCAACTACGACAAGTTGATGAACAACGAGGGACTCGATACCGGCTGAGGTGAAGCATGCTGACCAAAACAGAAGTAGAGGCCCTGGCCAGGAAGTGGCGCCCGTCCTTGCCCAGGGACTGGCGCACCGAATACTGGGAGAACCTCGGCTGGCACTTCCGGTTCGTCAACGGCCGCGTCTGCATCAGTTACCATCAGTACCAGGGTGACCAGGGTTTCCACGCGATGATCTCCGACATCGGTGGCCCTGTCGGCAGCAGCAGCGGCGACTGGCACGACTCGACGTCCTATGCTACGCCGCGCGAGGCTGCCCTGGCAGCAGCCAAGAACGTCGCGGCCTATATCAAGAAGCGGACGGAGGAATTCGGTATCCTCCGCAAAGAAATCACGGACGCTCTGGAGTCGATTCGCAGCAACCGGCCCGACCAGCCGCTGCTGTTCCCGGACGATCCTGAGCCCAATACTGACGGCCCCTATGGACCAGAACACGATGAACCACGGCGTCGTAAGCCACGCGGACGTCGCTAAGTTCGGTGGGCGCTTCGATGCCCGTTACTTGCTCATGTGCAAGGAACACGAAGCGCTCTACGACGAACTGGTGGCGCAGTTGACCAAGGAAGAGTTGTGCGACCTGGCCCAGCGCTTGCCCTACAACCAGCAGATCGCCGACGTGCTGCGGCCACGGGGCGTAGTTGCGAACCACCAGAGTTCGTTCATGCGCTGGCTCCTCGGTGAGCCCGCTGAGAGCGGGTCTTACATGTCGGCGACTTGGCGCCCGCCCAGGCCGCCACTACCGGGGCAGCCGAAGCGCGTGCTGGCCGTCTACTGTGCTGCGGCGGCGCAGTATACGGCTAGCATCATGCTGGAACGTGTCCTGGCACTGTCCCAGCAGAAGAAGTTGATCCTGGACGACTTGCTGGCCCTGATGAATTTCGGGGCGGGTAAGGATCTGGTAAGGCTGCGCGAAGCCATGAAGCGTGGCGGGAAAGAGAAACTCGAAGAGGTGAAGCCTGGCGGATCTGCACTGAATCAGCCAGGAGACGGCGCTGCCGGAGAAACGTCAACATGAGCAGGCGCGCTGGTCCAGTGCGTACGACTGACTACGCAGAGGTCCATTCATTCGATGAGGCCGTCGTTTTCTTGAATGGTAAGCAGCGACGGCAGATTAGCGTCTCGACGCGGCAGGGCTACGAGATTTACGTCATCGTGACGGGCCGCGACGAGGACGGTGCCGTTTGGGAGGCCGGTATCGAAGCTGCCGGCGCGATTATCCTGCGCTACCGAGCAGACGGAAGCTACAAGGCCAGTATGCGGAACAAAGACAAACGGCGTTTCGCTACGGCTTACACGCGGGACCGTCTGAATCAGTTTGCGCCGCACGGGGTACGTTACCACCTGCTGCGCAATGGTACGTTGCTGCACACGCTCATCGGCAGCGGTTCGTGCGAGGATTGTGAAGACAAATGGTATAACCTACTAGGATACCAGGAGGACGCCATGCCAAGAAGTAACCGGCCTGTCAACGGAGTGCCGATTGTGCAGCCGGTGCCTGATGCGCTGAGGCACGCTGAGGCGCATGCCGCGGCACCGGCATCGGTGCCGGATTACGAACATCGCTACAGTAACGGCGTCGTAGTCGTTAAGTTGCACGGCTGCGCCGTGACCGTTAGCGGTGTGCTACCGGACCACGGCGTTAGCGTTACGAGAGAGGTTGGGCGCTAATCATGTGGAGTCTGGAAAGTCTACGCCGGATCAACCAACAGGCGGCGAACAAAGCGCACCGCCTCAAGAAGAAGCCTCGTAGCTTCACGGTCGAGCAGCTGCGGCACGCCATCGCCAATCGGGGTGAGGGTGTTGCCGTGCCCAGCCTCGGCAGTTTTACCCCGGACGGCTGGGTGGACACATTGGAGGCGAAGCGGGCCTGGCGGATGGTCGACAAGAGTTGGCAGGAGAAGCGTGATGGCCCCGCCATGACCATCCGCGAGATGCTGGAGTGGATGCTGGATCTCACACGCCAGAACCCCAAACACGCCTTCGCCGTGGTCGACGAGGGGCCGTTCCAGCTGCATGTCAGCGCCTTCTTGCCCGAGGAGAAACTACAGGGCCACCAGGTCCACGAGGATGACGGCAACCCTGATTAGGAGCCGCCTTGGCCGCTAACCATCCGTACGCCGGCATCTCTGCATGCCACTTTATCAACTCGAAGGCGGACATCCACAGCTACGAGGATTGCGTCAGATTTTTGGGCGATGAATGCACCAAGAAGCTCGCCTCCAACATGCTCGTCTGTAGCGGGCCGCGGCACCTCTGTAACCCGCTGTGGTGTCACGTCCGTCTGTACGAGACGAACATCATCACTTACTGGCGGGACGGTTCGTTCATCGTCGACCACGGTGGCCACATCACGGCTACCACGGTGACGCGCCTCAACCAGTTCGGGCCGCATCTGGTGCATTTCTATCGCCACCGCAACAGGCTCTGGGTGAGCGGCGTGGAGTGCGGTCACGCGCGACAGGCTTTGCGCGTCGAACGGCGTGAAGACGGCTCGCAATTTGTTGCTCGCGCGGAGCCGGTGGAGCGCCCCGGCATCTTCGTTGGGGCGCCGCCAATACCTGTGGCGGACTTGACGCCCGTGGTGGTTGGCACTCCAATGCGCGTGAAGTTTACGGCAGAGGGTGGCTTCGTGGCCACCTACAGTGAAGGACCGGACGACGGGCGCGATTTGGACGCCTGTGTCCAGCAAGCCCTGGGTCGCCTGTTGGGCGGCAACGGGGACGGCTCAAGTTTGACAGGAGAACTACACAATGGCGAAGATCATCACCAACGGTAAGCAGCAGCTGGAAGCGGAGAAGGCCCTCAAGACGGAGGTGAGGGAACTCACCGGGGCGATCAAGGGCAAGAATACCGCGATCAAAGCGCTGGAGAAGGAGCTTATCCTGAACAAGAAGGCGGTTGGCAAAACCATCGCCGAGAAGGAGAAGCTGTCCGTTATTTTGCTGGGTAAGATGTCGGCTGTCCAGAACCACCATCAGGACATCGAAGACACCATCGACCAGTGGGCCGACGACAAGCTCAAGCCGGCGCAGGCGCTGCGGAAGATCCGCGGCATCAGTGCCAAGCTGGGCAGGTTGTGCAAGTCCGTCGTCCCCGGTTAGGACTGGCGTCTTGATCGCCCTTCGGTAACAATGCGTGCGACGCATGGAGGTGTCGCATGTTACCTGAACCATCCAAGCCTGGAGTCCAGCTGTGCATGAAGTGCGGCTGGAAGTTCATCAGTCCTGACCCGGAGCGTATCCGTCGCTGTCAGGACTGCAAGAAACACGAAGAACTGTACGAACCGCCCTCGGGGAGGCTAGTCCTCACCGAGGGCATCGTACACATCCTCTGGGAGTTCCAGCAGTGAGCGTCGTACGCAAGATCATCGTCCTGGGTGACGTTATTCTCGACCGTACGGTTTTCTGCCGTATCAAGGGCCTCTCGCCTGAAAACCAAAATATCTTCGACGTCGAAGAGAAGCACGGCGACAACGCCCTGGGTGGGGCTGGCAACGTCGCTGCCAACTGCTTCGGGCTGTTCGGGCAGAAAGACGGTCAGTCGGTGCTACCGCTGTTCCTGGTCGCGGCCGACGATGCTGGCAGGGAGATTACCTGCCTGTTGAACTGTCTGCATGTGGAGTACGGCCTGGACCGTTACTACGGCGGCGTGACAGCGGAGAAGATTCGCTACGTCACCAGCAGTGGTCAGCTGCTGCGCATCAGCCGCGAGGGGTCTGGCGATCTGTCGAGCGGCTACTGGTCCAGCAGCAAGTCCAGTCTGAGCCTGCGGTTGAACGTGGAGATCCAGGAGCCTGTCCGGCCGGTCGTTTGCCTCGTCGACTACGACAAGGGTTATTTCCGCAGCCCATTGGTTACGGAGATCATGGTCAAGCTGATCGGCGCGCAGTGCCCGATCATTGTGGACCCCGGTCGGCACGGTCATTGGGAGCGGTATAACCTGGCCACGGTCATCAAGGCCAACGTCAAGCAGGCCCAGGCGCACTACGAATCGCATCGGGACAGCCGTGCCGACCTGTGCCCGCCGCTCGACTCCCCGGAGAAGTTCGACCCGAACGAATACGAGTGTGACTCGTTCTACCGCTCCGTGGCCCACCGGCTGCAACGGCTGCTGGACGACACCAAGGTCAACTACGAGCACATGGTTCTGACGCTGGGGGCCGGCGGTTTGGCGCACTTCACGCCCAACGGGGAAGTGCAGCTGATGCGTGAGCCGCCTTGTGACATTATCGACGTCACTGGGGCCGGCGATACCGTAATGGCCGCGCTGGCCGTGGGTATGGCGGAGTACGGGCACGACGCGGGGAACATGGCTGCCAACTGCCGGTTCGCGCTCAAAGCAGCCAACGTCGCCGTCCGGCGGCGCGGGACGACGGTCGTTCACAGAAAAGACGTGGAGTGATGGAACCCGCACGTTTCACGAACAATTACCCAGGCCCTTACTGGGACATGACCTGGCAGCGTTGGGCCTATCGGGACGCCCTGGACTGGGCCAAGAAAAACAAGCGGACCATCGTGGTCTGCAACGGCTGCTTCGACTTGCTGCACATCGGCCACCTGCGCGTCTTTCAGGCGGCGCGCGAGGTGGACCCCGGCAACACGTTCGTCGTCGCTGCGGCAAACGACGACGCCACGGTCAAGAAGCTCAAGGGTAAGAGTCGGCCCTTCCTCACCTTGGAGCAGCGCCTGCACTTCCTCTACGCCATCCGCTTCGTCGACTTCGCAGTCGGCTTCTGGGAGGACACACCGGAGAAACTGCTCCAGTTCACGGAGCCAGACTACCTGGCCAAGGGTGAAGAATACAAGGGTCGTGCCGAAGACATCCCTGGCTACCTATACGCCAAGAAAGGTATGCTGTGGGTGCCGATGGAGATTGGCTGTCACACCACCGACCTCGCCCTCAAGATCGCTACCGCGACAAGGAAGTCCCTCGGATAACTACAACTGACATCGAGGAGTGACTCCTGTGCGAGTAAAATGTCGCAGTGGTTTGGCGCTGACGATCCCGTGCCACCACACAGTCTTTACGCCGGTCGGTGATTACCAGGAGGGTGATGTTGTCGACCCCACTACGGTAGATTTCGAGGCCGACCGTGCTCCGGTCGTCCTGGAGCCCGGCCGGCGCATCATCGTCGACAATAAGGTAGAGGTCGTCGAGACAGTTCGGACGGCCTGATGGCTAAAAGCCACTTTTGAGAACTATGGCACACGACACCCTCTGGCTCTCCGACGCGCACCTGCGCAACCGGAGAGGCGACGAGCAGTTCGCCCTGCGGCAGTGCATCACGGCCGCGAAGAAACATAAAGTCAAGCAGGTCATCGCCACGGGTGACCTGACCGACCGGCAGACCAACCGTTCTTTGCCCATCTCCTTCTGGATGAAGCAGATTGACCGGCTCGAAGAAGCCGGTATCGCTTTCTGGTTCCTCCAGGGCAATCACGACGAAGACGAGCCGCCCTGGCTCTCGGCGCACCGGCACGCCAAGCACCTGCACAACCGCAGCGTTCAGGTCGGCCCCTACACTGGCTTCGGCCTCGACTTCCAGCCTTTCGGCAAACTGCAAGAGGTGCTGCCCGAGTTGCCGGCGGAGGCCAACCTGCTCATCTGCCACCAGGCGTGGAGCGAGTGGATGCACTTCGATGACGTCCCCCAGGGGGATTTCGCGCAGGTGCCGGGACACTTCTCGCACGTTTTCTCCGGGGACTACCACCGCAAGAAGGTGGATAAGTGCAAAAATGCAGACGGCGACAAGATGATCTGCGCCTCCGTGGGGGCGACCTGCGCTCAGAAGATCGACGAACCCCACGAGCACTACTACTGCCTGATCGGCGACGATGGCCAGCTGCGTTTCGAGAAGCTGCACAGCCGCGTCTATATCGAGTGGCCAGTCATGAACCGACCGGACGACCTGGATCAGTTCATGGAGGAGTACGACTCGGAACTGGCCAGGGCGGAGCAGCATGCTGCCGCCAACGACTACCCGGAGACGCTGGTCCGTCCCTACCTGCGCGTCACCTACAGCCACAAGCTGAACGACGCCGTCGCCCGTGTCACGAAGGCAGTTGGGGAGCGAGCAATCCTTTACTGGAAAGAGATCCCGCCCGAGGACAAGCAGCCGACCAAAAACAAGCCTGCCAAGGTCGGTAAGGAAGAAGCGGTCACACCTCTGAGCGTACTCGCCCAGGAGGTCGACAAGGAGAAGGAGCCCGAGGTTTTTGAACTCTGCACCCGGCTGCTCCAGGCCCCTGCGACCTTCAAAGAGGAGTTTGCCCGCTGGAAGGCCGAACGACTGCTGGAGGGGTGATGTTCGCTTGCAAGATCCTGAAATCGGCGACCATAACGGTTGAGGACGCTCACGCCGATTTTCGCGTTATCGCAAAACGATTTATCTCGCTGCCATTCCCAGCGTACGAGGGGCTTACCCTGGATTTTCAGAAGCCAGGACAGGACGAGCCGATGCTTCTCGTTACCTGCGAACACGTCTGGTGGTTCGTCGCCATGAGTCGGTTCGACATCGAAGACAATAGCGGGGAGTCGGTGGTGTTCGACACCACAGAGCAGGCTGACGCCTGGTTCGCCGCGAACGGCTGGACCGACGTTAGCTGGAGCAAACTTGAACCGAGGACGCGCCTTGCACCACCTCCTAGTTAAGAAGCAGGGCGGTCTAACCGTGGAGCGCAAGTTCAGCGAGTTCCACCAGACCGTCCACGTCTGCGTGCCGCGCCGCGGATTCGGTGGGCCGAGCAGCCCAGGCACGAGCATCTTCGTCACGGTCAACCGTGACAAGGACTTTTTGCGGCGGCGCGACACGGAGAACCCCAAATGGGGGAAGGCAACCGTCAATTGGTGCGCCTGCGGCAACACCGACCGGAAGACGGCGTTCCTGATGACACGCGCACTCAACCTCGCCATCTTCATCGCGCAGGCGATGGACAACGGCGAGTTCGACAAGGAGAAGCTCAATGGCTAAGAACAAGTTTTTGGTTGAACGTATCGAGCACCTCGAAGCGGTCGCGGAGGAGAATGAGGTGCTGCGCGGGCAACTCCAGGAGTTGGCCGAGAACTTGAACGTCGGCGCGGAGAAGGTCGAAGCGCTGGAGGAGGCGACCCGGTCGCTCAAGATGCGCTTGGATGACCTGACCGAGCAGCACGAGGAACTGGTGCTGTCTATTCACGGCAACGCCAAGAAAGAAAAGCCGTATACATGGGAGGACGAAGACGAAGACCCTGGCGAGAATCGGACCTATCTCGACGAGGATGAGGACGAAGACTCGGACGAAATCGCTGACGAAGACTCGGACGAGGATGAGCCCGAGCACTACATTATCGTGAACCCATGCAAGCCCGGCACCAAGGGCTTCACCACTTACTTCCAGGGTCTTCGGCTGGGTGAGGAGCGCTGGACTCGCAATATGGACTCGGCCAAGCGCTACTACGACGAGGCGGAAGCGGAGGCGCAGAGGAAGCGCCTTCTCAAGAAGAACGGCAAGAGGCTCGAACTCCAGCCCGGCTACGGAGACTGACCCATGCACTTCCGCAAGCTACACTTCAAGAACGCCTGCCGGTTCGAGGACTTTCAGGTGGACCTCAAGAAGGGGTCCGTGGGGGTCTTCGGCAAGAACGGCATCGGTAAGAGCACCCTGCTCAACTTCATGTACGCCATACCCACAAATGACTTCTCGCGCTTCGAGGGGGTCAAGACGGACTGCATCCGCTACGGCGCACCGGAGAAGGCGGAGAGCTTTCTCTACGGCGAGATCGAGCACAACGATCACCTGCTGTGCATCAAGCGGAACTTCAAGCCCACCAAGAACAACCCTGGCACGGTGCTGGTGGTCGACGGCGGTAAGGAGATCACTGACGCCAACAAGGCCGAGGAAGAGATCGGCAAGATCCTGGGCGTCGACAAGAAGATGCTCGGGCTCTACGCTTTCAAGACCCAGGACCGCATCTACGACTTCCTGACGACCACGCCGACCGAGCGAGCCAAGGCATTTGCCGTCCTGTGCCGCACGGAGGTCTGCGAGGAGATGTGGGACTTCCTGGGCGAGTTCCTCAACAAGGACAGCGAGATCAACGCCGTTATCGTCGACAACTCCGACGAACTGCTGGCCGAGATCGCGGCGCTCAAGGGCCAGATCGAGGAACTGGATGCCTCGATCAAGCAGGAAGAGGAGCGGCTGCTCAACTCCAAAAGCGAGGCATCGGCCCGGGACATCCTCAAGAAGCAGGACCGTAAGGAGGATCTGCTCGGGCAGCAGGAGCGCTTGCAAGCCAGTCTGGAAGAAAGCCAGGTAACGCTGGCCGAGAAGCAGGAGCGCCTGGCTAAGAGCGAGCGTGTGCGCAAGAAGCGCGCCGAGGACGTCGAAAGTCTTTGCGTAGCCGCGGACGACGCCAAAGCCGCGCTCAAGGCGTGGGACGCCTACAAGAAGTACCGTGCGCGCCGTAAGGCCCTCAACGTGGAAGCCGAGGCCCTGGACCGCGAGGAGGAGGAGAATAAGCCGCCGGTGCAGCCGAAGGACTACGGCAAGCACGATCTGGACGCACTGCGCAAACAGGTGGTCGATATGGAGTCTGCTTTGGACAGGGCCAAAGCCGTTGTCGCCAAGTTCCAAAGCCAAAAGATCGTGGCTTGCCCGACTTGTAACACGCCGGTCACGGATCTGGCAGATCACCTGAACGAACAGCGCAAGATCGTCCTGGAGTACCCCAAGGAGGTCGAGCGTCTGGATACCATCGTTGAAACGATGACGGTCTACGACAACAAGGTTCGCAAGTACGAGAAGTGGTCGGCCGGGTTCGAGGCACGGCGCAAAGCCAACCAGGATGCCCGGGCTGCCCTCAAGGGCATCAATACGCCGGACGGCGACGAGGCTGATCTCAACAAGGTCATCGAACAGTACCAGGAAGCTGTCCAAGCGCTCACGGAGATTGTTGGCAAGGTCGAGAACACACGCCGCGCCGTGACGACTGCGGAGGCTGCGCAGGAGGCTACGCAGAAACGATTGGCCGAGGTGGCCGAAGGCGTCGTGGAGAACACGGTCGACGCGGCCAAGGTGGAGCGGGCCAGGGAGCGCTTGGAGGAGCATATCGCGTCGGGTAAGAACATCGCACGCATCCAGGGCGAGTGGAAGGGCGTGCAGGCGCAGATCGAAAGCAAGGAGGAAGACCTGCGCAAGCTGCGCAACCGTCTCAAGCGCAGCAAGAAGGTACGGGCTGTGGCCCGGGTGGCCGAGCGGGTGCGGGACGTCTTGCACCGCGACCGGCTGCCGCGGCGCGTGGCTGCTACCAACCTGTCACGCATGGAGGGTGACATCAACGAGGGCCTGGGTTACTTCGGCGATCCGTTCTGGGTGGAGTCCGACGAGAGCCTCCAGTTCACGGCGCACAAACCGGGTGAACCGCCACAACCGGCTCTACGGTTGTCGACCGGGCAGAAGGTCGTGTTGGCGATGGCGTTCTGGCCTGCGGTGGGCTCGCTCTGGCAGCAGGATCTCGGTATGCTGGCCTTGGATGAGCCGACTGCCAATCTGGACGAGGAGAACCGGAAATTCCTCAGTCAGGCCCTGGGCGCCATGTCGGCCAAATGCCGCGGGCGGCGGCAACTCATTCTCGTGACGCACGACCCAAACCTGGCGAACTCCTTCGACCAGGTTATCAAACTGGAGACGTAGCCATGTCCACCGCCGCGCTCGACTGCGTGAACATCTTGCGTCTGCACACAGACGACGAGGGCGTGGTGTGGTTCGGCGACGATTACCAGTTGGCTATCAACAGTGAAACCAGAGCGTCAGACTTTTTCGAGTCTGACGCTCTGGGTATCGAACTCAAACACGTCCGTAAGGTGCGGCTGCTAGGCACACGGGCTAACGCCCCGCTTATCGTCCGCCTGGCGCAGACACGCTGTCGTGACCACAACGTCCAGATTCAACTCGGCTCGCCGGCTTTGGTGCCAACCAGGGCAGCACGCGGCGACCCAACTACTGTGTTGCAGTATCTGTGGCAGCCCAGCTACAGCAGCACCTGCCCCGGCATGTGGCACGCTTTCGCTGAACACGACTTCCCTGGCTACTTGATGCTCAGCGAGTTGCGGGAGAAGCAAGCTGCTTGCCTTGGGGTCGGCAGCTTCCAGGAAGTGCCCGACGTCGTGAAACGCACCGCTCGCTACCACCCAGCCTGGCCAGCAGTCACGTTCGTCCCTTGGCTGGATCACAACTGGGCCTGTCGGCTGCTTTGCGAGATTATCGACCCTCGTTGGTTCATCCACCCGCAACGACCAGACCGGCCGTCCAGACTGTTCAATCATCTGGGCCTCACGCCGCGGAACATGGGCGCGTTTCTCCAGCAGGGCTTCCCGGACCCGCACTACTACCAGGCTACCACAGCACTGCGCTGCTGGTACAATCGAGGCATGCCTCAGAGCCGTAGTGGTCCGGGGAGTTTCCTCTGGCGTGCCTACCTGTCGACCGACAACCAGGTCAAAGGTCTGCTGCGCGGTACGCAGCAACTGGTGCGGCTGATCCAGTCGGTGTGGTTGCAAACAGTCGTCCGACCGCACCCTGAATTCCGGTTTCAACCAATCAAGTTTTTCAAAGATCCAGCCGAAGCGGAGGCGTTCGAGCAGCACCGAGCGTCTTGTAAACCAGTGGAATGAGCGGTTGCCCTGTGGTAAAATATACCCACGTCAACCGTCGCACAGAGGGAAGGGAAGCCATGCGGGAACTAACCGTACGGATACGGTTTCGGGAACACTGTATTGGTAACGCCAAGGAGGCCAACGGGGGCTACCGGCTACTGCTGCCGCGGAACCCGTTTGGGCGTATCGTTTTTCCGGCCAGTTGGCACCGATCCAATCTCAGGTTCGCCGCGCAACTGCTTGGGCGACACCAGGACGAGGCCCAGAAGATCCTCTGGGACGTAGAGGTTGACGGCTACGTCCGCAAAGGCGGCTGGTTCAAACGGCAGTACCAAACCAACGACGGTAGGCCGCGCCATGCCCTGCACGAGGCGTTTTTGCCGGGGCAGGTGGTCGGTATCAACTGCGTGGTGCCGGCGACCATCCCCGACGACGATTTCATCAGCCTGATGAACATCGCGGGGCGTTACAAGGGTTTGAGCCCGCACGGCCCTGGTCAGTTTGGCTTTTTCGAGGTCGAGAGCGTCCGACCGCGCCGGGCGGCGCAGCCGGGCGAAGGAGAGCAGCATGACGAAGGGGTGAAACAATGGAAGCACGTCTAGCTGCCAACTAGACGTGCCTCCATAGCGGTGACGGCTTGTTCCGGTGTGCTGGTGGAACCATAAGCCTGTTCTAACTATACCCCGCCGCCACCCCAGTTTCAACTCTATTCCAGTTTTTGGAGTGGCGAAGCTATGCGCAAGAAGATCACCGTCCTGCGGACGGATGACAAGATCGTCGTCGAACCGACCACGCGCCGCGTACGAGCGCTGATCGAGCAAGACCTCACCTACATCGAAAAGAGCTTCTTTCACGGCTACGAGCGCAAGAAGCGGCTCAAACACGGCCTGCCGCCTTTCGAGGAAATCGAGTGGCAGTGTTACGGTGAGGATCACAAGGGCAGGCTCTCCACGTCCTGGGGCTTCTGCGAGCGCATCGTGGACCTGCTGGAGAAGGACGGCTACCCGGTCGAGGTGCGCTGGGCTACCAAGGGCAACCAGGAGGAGGCTGCGCAGCGCGCCGAGACGGTCTACAAGCCTCGCTGGGACCGCATCGAGCAGCTGGAAGCGGATGGCTTCAAGTTCCGCTACAAACAGCGGAAGGCCCTCAATCTAATAGCCACTTTTGAGAACGGCCGCATCTCGTGCCCCCCTGCCTGGGGCAAGGGCACCCTTATCATGCTGGCCAGTGTCCTCTTCCCCAAGGCCAAGATTGCCGTGGTCACCGACCGCGTCGACGTTCTCCAGACCCGGCTCTATCCCGAACTGGCCATGAATCTACCCTCGGTAGGTATCGTGGGTGGGGGCATGCGCCGCAAGGGTCGGCGAGTCATGTGCTACACCGCAGACAGCCTGCACCACTGCCCGAACGACGTGGACTTTGTGTTCGTGGACGAGGGCCACGAGGCGTGTGCCGACAAGTTCGCGGAGTCGATGGGCAAGTTCAGTAAAGCCAGGATCTGGATGTTCTCGGCAACCTGGGATATGCGCCTGGACAACAAGGACATCCGTGCCGAGGCGATGGCTGGCAAGATCCGCCTGCACGTCCCGTACCAGAAGGCCGTCGAACACGGCATGGTCGTCCCAGTCGAGGTCATCTGGGACGACGTCATCATGGACGAAAACCCGTGCTCGGGTCTGGACGGCGTGGACAAGGATCGGGCTGGCATCTGGGCCAACGACTATCGCAACAAGCTGATCGCCAAGAACAGCGGCCTGTACGGCCCGGAGGTCCAGGAACTTATCACCTGCAAGACGCTCGAACACGCTCTGCACCTCAAAAAGATTTTGCCGGGTCACGTCCTGGTCTACTCAGGACAGCAACTCAAGGACCGGGACATCCGCTGGTTTCGTGACTGCGGCCTCATCGACGACACCTGGCGGCCGATGACGATGGAGAAGCGTAAGCGGCTGACCAAACGCTTCGAGCGCGGTAAGCTCAAGAAGGCCATCGCCACCACGGTTTGGAACGTGGGTGTGAACTTCAAGCAGCTGGCCGTCGTCAACCGGGCGGACGCGGGCGGTTCGCCGATCAACGACACACAGATCCCTGGACGCGGCGCGCGTATCGACGACGTCTCGGGTAAGAAGAAGCTCTGTGCCATCATCCACGATTACAAGGACCAGTTCGACACAGGCACGCGGATGAAAGCCGAGCGCCGAGGAAAGTCTTATGACGCCAACGAGTGGCGTCAGCATCACCCAAAGAAGGAGAAGCGGTCGCTGTTGCGGCAGCTGATGGAATGGGGGAACCCACTCAAATGAAGCGCAAACCCAAGAGTGCCTCGTCTACCCCAACGGCCTCGGCGCGCAAGCGCGCTGAGGTGCAGCCAGAAGAATGGCGCGAGTTGACAGACGAAGCCAAAGCTGTCCGCGCCGCTTATAAGTCTGAGCGGACGCGCTGGGAGTCGTTCAAGGCCGGTGAGCCTGTGGACTACTCGGTGCCACGCCGGTACAACGGCACGCCGCCGCTCAAGGTCGACGGCGAGTTGGAGATCGAAAAGGGCGCGGTGAACGTCTGGCAGCGGCTGGCGAACTTTTTCCTCGAAGAGGAGATCGACGCTGCCTCCTACATCACCGTGTTGTTCGACGGTTTAATGGGCAAACTGAAAAAGGTGGACAAACGCGCACCGGAGCCGCCGCAGTTGTTGGCCAAGGAGTATCAAGAGATCTGGCATCAGAACAAGGACGCCGTCATCGAACGTATTCGCGTGTCGCTGTTGATCGAGAAGAACCGGGCCGAGCAGCGGTTCTCCTCGCTGCGCTTCGGTGGGCGTGCCGCCAAGGACGCTTGGGCGAGTGTCCTCACGGACTCGTCTATGGAGTTGTCCCCTTTGTTCCGGTACTGTATCGCTTCGCGTATTGGTGGTAACAGGTTCGGACGTATCGCGGCTCACTACGAGTCGCGTGCTGTCATGCAGTTCGAGCGTTACCGCCCGTTCTACAGAAAGCAGTGGAAGGCCCTACTGCCGAAGGGTTTTGCCAAGCGGTCGCGGGTGCTGTACCCGCAACTCGTCATGCGGTGATCGGCCCAAATTGAAAGGGTGTGCTGTGGAGAAGACTAACGAAAAAACCAAAAAGCAAGTAATCGAACGGCGAGCCACGCTTGACGAGGCCAAGACCGACGAGATGCTGGCTGTGCTGATCCGCAACCAAGAGGCGTTCGAGAACGTCCAGGACATTTTCCAGCAAAAGCACGCGCGGTATCTGGGCGACGACAAGAGCTTGCTTTGGAAGGCGGTCAAAAAGTACCACGCAGATCACGAGGCCATGCCTAACAAGGGCGCGCTCATAGCGGATCTGCACCAGGCGATCCGGGACAACCCTAACAACCTCGACGAGGAGGGTCGGGCGAAACTAGACGAGTTCGTCGAGTACGCTTTCGACGACAAAGAGCACGGCAAGAACATTTCCAAGTCGGCGGTCCACTGTAGGGTGGCCATCGAGACGTGCAAGAAATACCTGGAGGAGTTCAACCTCGGCGAGTTGCGCGACATGCTCGTCAAGGATGGCACGGTGCCCATTGACGCCGTGGAGGTCATGGAGCAGAAGCGGGCCGAACTCGACCAGGCCCTGTCACTGACCGACGTCGATGTCGGCGTGCCGTTCCCAGCGGGTTGGGACACCCGCGAGCGCGTGCAGCTGTTCAGCACGGGCTGTGAAACCCTGGATCACTTTTTGGGCGGCGGCTGGCGTGCGCCAGAGATCATCCTGTTCATGGGACCGTATGGCTCGTGCAAGACCACCCTGGTCTGCCACTCCGTTGGCAGGCTGATCGAGGAGTGCCAAAAGGCGCACGATAAGGCCCTCAAGCGCTGGCAGAAAAAAGGGTCGATCAAGGGCAAGGAGCCGAAGCGCCCGGTGGTCGTGCTGGTGTTTACCGAAGGCAGCAAGGACGACTACCGCATCCGTATCCTGTCACACATGGCCCGCGTACTGTGGAAGCGCCTGGCTACCATGCGGTCGCTCAAGGCCCTGTCCAAATCCAAGAAGCCGGGTGCGGTGGTGTCTGAGGGGGTGGAGATCGGCACCGAGTACGAGAAGGAATTGTACGCTGGTGTGAAAAAGGAAGGCTACAAATGCGAGCAGGTGCGGGTTGCCGAGGCCGTCGCCTTGGCTAACCAGTACCTGGTGCTGATCGACTGCACCGACAGTGAGGACACGCCACACAAAATCGGTCGCGGCGGCATTCCCGAGGTCGCACACGTCCTGCGGAACTATTTCCGCAAGAACAAGATGCTGCGACCCCGCGCGATCTGGATCGACCACCTTTCAGCCCTGGCTGATCGCATGGCCGAAGCCAGTTCTACCGACGACGAGAAGCTCCACCTGATTCTCAAGCGCATGCCACGACAGGCGGCGGATAAGCTGTCCAAGCCGTTCAAGTGCCCGGTAGCGCTGCTGCATCAGTTGTCGGGCGAGGCTAACCAGCGCTCGGTGGCCTCGCGCTATCACCACTCGGATGGTGCCGGCTCGAAGCAGATCGGCGAGTACGTCGATTTTGCCATTGTTACAGGCCCGCCCAACAAGCAGGGCCTGTGCCAGTGGGCGTGTACCAAACACCGACGCGAGCCGGCGACCAACGAACGTGTCGTGCAGATCCTTGGGCAGTTCAACACGCTCATGGACGTCACGACGTTGTACCACGTCGACCCCTCTAACGGGATCACTGCGCGGTCAGAGTTCGACGCGCACGAGGCCCACGCCAAAATGAGTAAGGGCGGCAAGGGTAAGGGGGACGACGACGACGGCATCGACCTTCAAATGTAACTATGGCTAAGCCACTGAATAAGGCTCTGTACTGCCGCCTCAAGCGCCTGTTCGGTTCGGTCAAAATCTCGATGACCGGGCAGGCGCACAAGCACAGTCAGGGTCGAGGACACGAAGACGAGAAGACGCTCATCTTCGAGCAGGACGGGGAGTATTATCAGGTCTGCTGCCCGTACTGTAGCGACACGCGCCACCGACTCTACGTCAACCACATGTTCGGCAAGACCGATGCGTGGGGTCGGAGAATGAACTTCGTGGCTTACTGTTTCAACGAAGGCTGTCTTTACAAACCTGAGAACCGTGCTGACTTCGTTGACAACCTGGAAGACCTGGGGCAGTTTCTTAAAGAGGCTAGCGTGCGCCAGGGCGTCGTCCTGCCCGAAGAAGCTCGCGCGGTGCTGTGGCCTGGCCCGTGCAAGCTGCTGACGCGCCTGGAGGCAGATCACCCGGCCAGGGCTTACCTAGAAAGCCGCAACTTTGACCCGGACGAGATCACCAAGAAGTTCGAGGTTTGCTACTGCACCGACAGTCACATGTTCCTGGCACGCAACCGTCTCGTCATACCAATCATCGAGAAGGGAGAACTGCGCGGTTGGCAGTGCCGCTACGTCGGGGAGTTGGCCTGGAAGGACAAAAACAAAAAGAAGGAGTTGCCGCCCAAATACTTCTCCTGCCCGAACTCGCAGTTCCGTTCGCGCTGCGTTTACAACTGGGAGCGCATGAAGCAGTGGCAGACGGGGGTGATTGTCGAAGGCCCCACTGACGTTTGGAGTTTTGGGAGCATGGCCGGGTGCATATTCGGCAACACCATGACCGAATGGCAGAAGAAGAAAGTGCTGTCCGTGTTTCGCAGCAGGACGCTCATCTTGTTGCTCGACCCGGATCAGTTCGAGGCGCGGCGGACCAAACAGCTGATCGCGTTCTTCGAGCGGCGCATGTCGGGCCGCTTTGCCGCTGTGAAGCTGCCCGAGGGCACCGACCCTGGTTCGTTAGGGCGCGACTTCCTCAAGGAGTACGTCCGCGAGGAGGCTGGGGCCAAGGGTGTGAAGGTCATCTACAAGAAGGTGGCGTGACGGTTACTAACTGCGTGTGCTAAGGATCGGAGTAAGTATGGACGGAGAGAAAAAGAAAGCCAAACTGCGCCGGCGCATCCGCATGCTGGAAAGAGAGGAGCGCAAAAAGCATAAGCGGCTGCTCAACGCGGTAGTCGGCAAGTCTGGCATGTGGCCTTTGAACGCCCCGGGGATGCCTCCCCCGGGGCCTGATTTTCTCAGGGTCGCTCAGGGCCTGGGCGATCAGACGGAATACGCCAAGCAAACCAAGACGAGGGAGGGCGTCTATAAGCCTGGCGACAAACTGGAGGAACTGTACCGGCGGGCGCTGCGCGAGGTCGGCTTCTCCATCGACGTCAAAATCCGCGAGGGCACCTATGGTCCGGTGACGTTCGTGCCTGGACACATCTGGGGCCAGTATTCGGAAGAGTGGCAGCGGTCGATCCTGGAGCCTAACTACGAGCCCCCCAAGATCGACGGCCCCCACCCGGCCGAAGTGTTTGTCCTGGGTAAGATGCCCTGGCGCGAAGAGACAATCGAGGGCCGTAACCTGATCGGGGCTACCGGCGAAATCCTCATCGACCTGATCGCTAAGCTGCGCGTCCGCGGTGCGCAGAAATGGTACGTCAGCAATCTTGTGAAGTTCATGCCGCCCGACGACACCAGCGTCCTCAAAGCGGGCTGGATACACGATTGCATGCCGCTCCTGCATCAGGAACTGCGGATCGTGCGGCCCAAGTACATTCTCTGCCTGGGCGCGGACGCCTCGAAGTGGCTGCTCGGCGACAAGTTCAACGTCAGCTACATGGCGGGGCGCGTCGTCCCCTATACCTACCCTATCCATTTGACGTACGACCACGAGCCTGAACACCACACGGCGCACGTCATGACGGTGTTGCACCCTGCGGAAGTCTCCCGCGAGCCCGCCAAGGCCCGCATCCTGGAGAGCAACTTCCGGCGCTTCGCGTACCTGATCGAGGGCCACAACCTCGACATTGAGGAACAGGGACTGGACCACAGGGTCTGCAACACGCTCGAAGACGCCGAGGAGTGGGTGCAGGAGGTCAACGCCTACTTCGCCGACAAGCCGAAGCGCTTACGGCTCGTGGGGATCGACGCCGAATGGCAGGGGCAGCACCCGATCAACAAGGGTAGCTACGTCCGCACGATCCAGATCGCGTGGGACGAGAAAAAGTCGATGTGCTTCGTGATCTCGCACCCGGGCGGCAAATGCGCGTTTCGGGACCGAGACGGCAAACCGGCGGTCAAGCGCCTGGTCAGGCTGCTCAACGAGTTCATGGAGGACAAGCGTGCTTGCGGCCACTTCTTTGTCTCTGACTTGGAGTGGCTGCATCATCTGGGGTTCGATCCAATCAAGCACTGTCCGGTGCCGCTCTACCCGAACAAGAAAGGCAAGCTGGCCTGGGAGCGGCTGCGGAACGGTGAAGGTTGGCTCGACAGCGCCTACATGAACCACGCTGTCGAGGAGACGGCACCGCTGGGGTTGGAAATGCTGACGATGCGCTACACTAGCGCACCGCGGTACGACATTGCACTCGAAGATGCCGTGAAGGAGTATTGCAAGAAACAAGGCATCAAGCGCGAGGCTCTGGAGGGCTACGGCGATATACCGGACAAGGTGCTGGTGCCGTACGCCAACTACGATGCCGACGTGACGCTGCGCATCGTCAAGAACTTGCTGGAACTTCTCGACTCGGACTACGAAGGCAACTGCGCCTGGGAGCCGTTCTGGGAGTCGATGATTATCCAAAAACCGATTTTGAGAATCCACAAGAACGGCATCTGTGTCGACCGTGGCCGCGTGGACGATCTCACCAAAAAGTTCGTCACGGCGCGTTACGCCCAGGAAGAGAAGATCCAGACCTGGGCGCGCTGGACGGAGACGGAAGAGTGCGCGGCGTTCAACGTCCGCTCGAACCAGCAGGTTCGTGAGTTCCTGTTCGGCGAGAAGTACAACGGCAAGCGGGACGAGCGCGGCAAGCCGATCCGCCTGCGCCCCGAGGGTGCGCGCTGTTTGAATCTGGAACCGTTGCTGGACACCAGCAAACCGCCTCGGCGGTGGAAAGACCTCAAGGAGCGTGGTCTGGACCGCGATGCCACGCCTGGCACTGGCAAGATGATCCTGGGCATCATGGCGCAGGAGAATCTGAACGTGGCGGACCAGATCAACATGGTCCGCGACTATCGGTTCCTGGATCAGGTTTTGAAGTCGATCCTGCGGCACCCCAAAGTGGACGAGGACGACCACTGGATCGAGAACGAGGACGGCTTTTTGGAGTACGAAGCAGGCTTGGCCGCTTGCATCGACAACGACGGTCGGGTGCGTACGCACATCTACCCGACAGCGGAAACGGGTCGGTGGAAACACTCCCGGCCGAACCTAGCTAACATCAGCAAGAGCCGCGACCCCGACTACGTCCGCATGCTGGGCGGCGAGAAGGTGAACGGCAAATGGGTCGGCGGGCTGTACACGCACAAGCTGCGCAGCGTCCTCAAAGCTGCCCCCGGGTACTGTCTTATCGAGTTCGACTACAAGGGCGCCGAACTATACGGTATGTCCTTGATGGCTGGCTCGAAGAAGATGATGGAGCACTGCGAGCGCGCTAACACCTACGAGGAGGAGGGCTACAGCCGGAAGGGCAAGAAAGCCAAACCGGATCACAAATGCAAGGACGGCAAAAAGGGCTGCGAGTTGTGCGGCTACCCGTCGCCGGAATACTACGACATCCACTCGAACGTCGCCAAGCTGGCGTTCCAGCTGGAGTGTCACCCGAGCAAGTTCGGCCTGGATCAGATCGGCAAATCGCACTTCCGCACGCTGGCGAAGAATGTGATCTTCGGCATCGCCTACGGTCGTGGGGCCAAAGCCATCGCGCTCCAGGCCAAGGAGCAGGGCGTCAACGTCACCGTCGAGCAGGCCCAGATGGTCATCGACGCCATTTTCGAGATGTACCCGGAGTTGGTCCCGTTCTTCGACGAGGCCAAGCAGCGAGCGCTCAACGAGAAGTGGTTATGCCACTGCTTCGGTCGCTACCGGCGCTTTCCCACGACTTCGGACTACAAGATGGAGGGTGAGTTCGAGCGGCAGGCGATGAACTTCCCGATCCAGGGCATGATCGCGTCCGCTGTGGATCGCGGCCTGGCTTTCCTGGACGACAAGATTGACGAGCTTGGCCTCCAGGACGATATTCGTCTGTTGTTGCAGATGCACGACGCCGGCCTGGTGGAGTGCAAGTACGAATTGGTCCCGTACGCCAAGAAGCTCATCAACTGGGCGATGGTCGACATGGTCGAGATCTGGCCTACGGATCTGGCCGGAGAAATGCGCGGCGACGGTCCCTACCACCTGGGCCTGGACTTCGCCGTCGAGCAGCACTGGGGCGAGAAGATCCCCAAGGACAAGTACGCTGAACTAGGAATCCCGGTATGAACTCGCTATCGGAATCGCAGATATTTGTGCTGCGCAACCTGGCGCGCGGTCGCCCTGCTGGCGACCGCGTGGAGACGCGCTACGGAGGTTTGCACCGCACTCTGCAAACCCTGCTCGGGTACGGCTACGTTGAGATGATCGAACGACGGGTGCCGCTCAAGGGCAAGTCTGGGGCGTTTGACCGGGCGAAGGATTATGTCCTTACCGCTGCCGGCAAGGAGGTAGTAACTATCTGCGGTTTGGTGCCACGCCTGCTGCTGCCAAAACCGAAGGTGGCGGTTAAATACGGCACCTGCTCGAAGTGCGGTCGGCGTTTCGCTGTCTACCGCGCGCGGGTGTCTGGTGACTGGGCGATCCGCCGGCACGTCCGGGAGCGTGGCGGCGGCACCCTGTTCACCGAACCGTGTCGGGGTAGTGGGTTGGCGCCCAGCAGCCCGGTGAGCCCAGCACGGTATCCGTGACTACCGACTTTGAAGCCGCGCGCGGGTCGCGGTAAAATCGTGTCTCTGGAGTCGATCTTGGAGTATCATGGAACCGAACTACACCACCACGGACATCGAAGCGCGAGCCGTAGCGGCCCGCGAGGCCCACCGTGACTACATCGCAGACCTGGAAACCAAGTACCACCAGCGCTGCGACTGGCGCAAGGAACGAAAAATCTTGCCCATCGGAGTTTGCGGTTACGGTCGGGCCGGCAAAGATACCGCTGCGGAGTACCTGTGCGCCCACACGGACATGCAGTACCCCATGTCAGCGTCTTGGGTGGTGTTGCCGATGATCGCCCACATGATCGGCATCCCGAAGGAAGAAGCGTGGAAGGTTAGGCATGACCACCGAGAGTTCTGGATCGCGGCGTGCCACGCCGTTCGCGGTCGGGACTACGGCTTCCTGGTACGCATGTGCCTGGGAGCCGGGGATATTGCAGTCGGCATACGGGGCCGACTGGAACTGGATGAAGTTGCTCGAACCGGGGTGGTCGGTATGACGCTCTGGATCGACAACCCGCGAGTCAAACCGGACATTACCGTGGAGTACGGCCCTGATGATTGTGACATCATGGTGCCCAATCACGGTAGCCGGCTTGACCTGTATGCCCGCTTGCATAAGTTACTGAGGCTTCTGCACAGCGGGGCGTTCACGAAGATCTATTAGATGAAGGAAGGACAAAACTCATGGCAACGAAACGTTTGGCAGCACGCAAGCCCGCCGATTACGACAGCCGCGTCCACGGGCGCCGCGAGACGAACATTCCCCAGGACGACCACACCATCAACGAGGGCATCTGCCCCGTCAACCTGCTGCGCCCGCGGTACGATGACGGCCCCATGTACTTCATCCCGTTCAAGCACCCCAGCTACGAAGACCCGGAGAACATGCTCCAGCCGGGCCGTACTGCCCCGGAACCGGGTGCTTACTCGCACTGGCTGATCCGTATGGAGGTCGCGGCTTACATCGGCTTGCCGGACTGCACGAAGCACAGCTTCAACCTGCGCCACCCGGCCGACAAGGAGGCCAAGAAGGGCAACCCCTACCGCGAGTTGTACTTCGCCGCTGCCCAGGCGCACGATAACGGTCAGTTCGGGAACGGCAAGAAATGGGACAGCAGCTGGAACAAGTTCCTCAAGGGGAGCAAGAAGTCCGGCGGTGCAGCGCTGTCCCGTCCCACTGCCAAGTATTTCGTCCAGGGCGCCGTGTTCTGCAACGGCGACCGCGACTACATGGAAGGCGACCGCGAGTTGCCGTTCGGTTTGGCCCAGGGTGACGACCTGACGGTCATTCAGATCCCGGTGTCCGCCGGCCAGGGTATCATCAAGCTGCTGGACATCGAGAAGGACCAGTACGAAGGCAACGGCGAAGACGATCCTTCGGCCCCGTTCAAGTGGGGTGATCCGACTGGTCGGTTCAAGAAGAAGGCGCGCACCATCTCCGGCTGCAAGGTCTTCTGCATCTACAACCCGAAGAAGACCAAGATCAAGCAGGACACCTCGTTCAGCGGGGAGTTCAAGGAGATCCAGGGCTACGAGGCCGCCATCAAGGAAGCCTACAAGGCCGGCGGGCAGGTGCTGTTCGACGGCAACTTGGAAACCAAGCAGGTCGATTTCATCTTCGAGCACGCGCAGTTCTGGTTCGACGACGAAGACAGCGGCACCAAGGGGCTGTTGCGCATCGCACCCGTGGAACAGCAGGCGCTGTGGGTCGCCCAGGCGTTCAAGTCGGCTCCGAAGCTGATTGCCTTCGCCTGGTCCGAGCAAGAGGGCCTCATGACCGACGAGGTCAAGGCCGTCTTGGCGGCGCGTGTCAGCGCTGTCGTCCCCGGCGAGGACGACGACGATGACGACGATGAGGACGATGAGACGCCGAAGCGCAAGGTGAAGAAAGACCCGAGCGCCAAGGCCGGCAAGAAGGCCAAGCCCGAGGCCGACGACGAAGATGATGATGAAGACGACGAGGAGGAAACCTCGAAGAAGGGCAAGAAGCCTGCCAAGGGCAAGAAGGCCAAGGACGAGGAAGACGAGGAAGACGAGTTCGAGGACGACGAAGACTCGGACGACGACTCGGACGACGACGAAGAGGAGGACGAGAAGCCGGCCAAGAAGGGTAAGAGCAAGAAGGCCAAGGACGACGACGAGGACGACGACTCCGACGACGAAGAGGAGGACGACGACTCCGACGACGAAGACGACTCCGACGAGGACGACGACTCCGACGACGAAGAGGAGGACGACGACTCCGACGACGAAGAGGAGGACGACGACTCCGACGACGAAGACGACTCCGACGAAGAGGAGGACGAGAAGCCGGCCAAGAAGGGTAAGAGCAAGAAGCCCGCGGCCGAGGACGACGAAGAGGAGGAGGACGACGACTCCGACGACGAAGACGACGAAGAGGAGGAGGACGACGACTCCGAGGACGACGACTCCGACGACGAAGACGACGAAGAGGAGGAGGACGACGACGAAGACGACGAGAAGCCGGCCAAGAAGGGTAAGAAGCCTGCGGCCAAGGACGACGACGAAGAGGAGGACGACGAAGACGACGAAGAGGAGGACGAGGACGACGACAAGCCGACCAAGAAGGGCAGCAAGGACAAGAAGCCCGCTGCCAAGGTCGGGAAGAAGCCCGAAGCCAAGGCCGAGAAGCCGGCTGCCAAGAAGGGCAAGGGCAAGAAGGGCGACGAGGAGGACTACTTCGGCGATAGCGACGCCGGCAAGGCCGCTAGCAAGTCCGCGAAGGCCGCCAAGGCCGCCAAGGACAACTCGGCCAAGCGCGGGTCGGCACCGAAGAAGGAAGCTCCCAAGCCTCCGGCGAGCAAGGGCGGTAGCGCCAAGCGCAAGCAGAAGTAGTCGTTTTCTCGTTTAACGAACAGGCGGACCCGTCCTTCGGGGCGGGTCCGCTTTTCGTCTAGGAGGGTATCCGATGGTTACGAAGAAGAAGTCACGCCTCAAGCCTCGCAAACCGCCGCAGATCGGCCGTCAGTTGGCGGACGACGTTGAGGAGGAGCGGGAGGCGCGTAAAGTGTCGCCCAGTGAAGCCGCCGAGGCCGAGGAAGACTATTTTGGAGACGATGCGCCGGCACCGAAATCCAAGAAGAAGGCGGACACCGTTGACACAGAAGATGTCTCTGGCGACGGTGACGACCGCGAAGACGAGCCGATGGTGAAGCCGCGTCGGAAGAAGGTGCGCGGCGAGGACGGTAAGATCCTCGTCAAGGCGGCCGGCAAGGGTGTGTCCGTGCCCATGAAGCGAATCGTCTGTCTCGACACACGCAAGCTGTCGAAGAAGGACGAGATCAAGCTGGCCAACTGGCAGGGGCGGACGCGGGGCAAGGCCCTGGACGCTTTTTTCCGTGGCCAGGTTGCCGAGACGCGCAAGAAGTTTGGACACTCGTCTGTCCACATCGGCGACGAGGTCAAGAATCTGATCGTTGGTATTCCCATGTTCGGCGGTCGTGGGCCGGACGCTGCCAAATACCCAGGCTGTCTGCCGATGGAGTTCGTCATCGCGCAGGATTGTTTCCCGCTTGGCTTGGTGTGGCAGCTGGTCGCCAAGCACGGTGTCGGTAAAAGCGGCTTGCTGGCTGAGTTTGGTCGCTGGTTCTACCTGGCCGGCGGCGGTATGAACTTGTGCGAGGCCGAGGACAAGTTCAACCCTAACTGGTACGAGAGTATCATGGGGAGCGAGTTTTTCCCCAGCCTGGTGCCTCTTTTTCACTGCAAGTCCGTCGAGGACTGGCAGCGTAAACTGTCGGGCGCGATCAAGTCGGCCAAGAGTCAGTGTGTCGGCACCAAAGAAAACCCAGGGCCAGGGCGCACGGTGCCGATCATGTTCGGCATCGACTCGATCATGGGTAAGCAGTCCGAAGAGACGCAGGAGCAGATCTTCGGTACGAGCGAACTTGGCATCGAAGGGCGCAGGAAAGGTAAGGGTGCTCCCAAGAGCAAGCCCGGACTCGGCCACGGCAGTCGCGGTTTCCCCATCGAAGCGCAGGTTATCACCCGCTACATGCGGTCGGTGCCTGGGCGGATCGAGGGTTGGCCGTTCTCGTTGGTCCTGGTCAATCACCTGCGCATCAAGACGGACGAAGCCGGTAACCTGGAGCGGTCCAAGGCCGGCGGCGAGCAGGTCAACTTTCAAGAGTCGTTCGAGTTGGAACTCAAGAAAGTTGGCGGACACAAGAAGAAGATCGAGTCGGCCGATTTTGACGGGTTCCCTTTGCAAATCAGCTGCGAGAAGAACTCGTTCGGGCCGACCCACCGTTCGATACAGACTCGCGTTCTCTGGTGGGACGAAGAGAACGAGGAGACGGGCGCGTGGGAACAGAGGACCGTGTGGGACTGGGACTGGTCTACGATCCACTTGTTGCATAGTATCAAGAATGGGGAGCGGGCCAGCCCGCGTCTCAAGCAAGCCCTCAAGGACATCGAGTTCCATCTCGACTGCCCGGAGTCGGGCGAGGTCAATAACACGGCCTGGTCGAAAGACCTGGGCATGACCAAAGACGATGCGATGTCCTGGAGCGAAGTCGGTGCCCTGATCCGCGAAGATCCGAAGCTGATGGCCAGGCTGCGCAAGGCTCTGCGGATCAACCCGCGGCCCCTTCTCCAGGGGGATTACCTGGCGCAGCTGGACACTATCAGTGAGGATCTGCCGTGAAGGAGCACCCCTTCAAAAAGATGAGCCGCGGCTACCAGGAGCGTGCTGCTGCCGAGGAAGTGCGGCAGTACGAAGAGTCGCGGATCGCTTACCTTCTCAAAGCCCTGAATATGCCGAAAGCGGCGTCCAGGCTCCGCGAGGAGGAACATCGCCACTCGGGGGACGTCCGGCTTACTTGCCGGGCGTTCAACGAGCGCTACACCTCGTTCCCCGTTCTTTTGGGTACGTCCATCCTGGGCGGGGTTAAGTTGCACCTCGACAAGACCGCGCTCCTACCGGCGCTGTTTCGGCAGTTCGACCAGGCTCCGTTTGTGCGAGCCTACGAGGACTTCTTCGAGCAGCACCAAGGCGACGCGGAAGGTAGGGTTCTCGGCCTCGTGTTCCCGCGCAAGGGGATCAGGCAGGGGCTGATAATCCTCAACGAAGAACTGGAGGCGGTGCCCTACCACGGGCTCACCCTGGTTTACAGCGGCGGTAACCGAAAGCACCCGTGCAAGCTGTACGTCAGGCCGTTTCAGTTGCTTGTCGAGGCGATCTATCGCAAGGGCCACGGTTGGCGGCCCTAGCGCTGGGAGACGTTCTCCCAAAAACTGGTTTTTAGACATGGCCCAGAAGGGCAGGGCGTGGTACGCTTACCTCAAGAGGTGGCAGACACGCACCAACACTCACGACGAAGGAGACAACAAGAATGTCCGACAACACCACCGCCGTAGCCCCCATCGACAAGAAGCGTCTGGCCATCTTCAAGGACATGACGGAGGCCACCCAGGAAGTCGCCCGCGATTTCGAGGGCAAGCTCTCCAAGGGCGCGACCGGCTTGGTCATGATCCAGTACGACGTCGGTTCGCGGCTGGCCGACATCATCGCCGACGAGGGGACGTACGGTGCCGGTGCCGTCAAGCAGCTGTCTCTCTACCTGGGCATCCCCGGCGGCGAGACGACCCTCTACAACCTGCGGAATTTCGCGCAGGAGTTCGATAAGGAGTTCGTGCGCCAGTGGACCTCGAAGTCGATGGCCGGCGGCGGTCACCTGGCGATGGCGCACTGGTTCCAGATCATGAAGCTCAAGAGCAAGGAGAAGCAGGAGAAGCTCTTGAACCGCACGCTCAAGGAATCCTGGAGCGCCAACGACCTGGAAAAGGAAGTCCGCGCCGGCAGCGGCGGCAAGACCAAGAACGTCCGTGGCGGCGGGCGTAAGCCACAGACGCCGACGAGCCCGATGGCCGGGCTCCAGAAAGCGTTCTCGGTGGCTCAGCAGCTGAACAGGCTGGAGCCGGTGCTGCTGGAGTCGGTCTTCGACAAGATTGACTCCCTCGAACCGGACAAGGTGACGGACACCTTGCTGGAGAAGCTGGAGACGACCCGCGATCAGGTGGCGGAAACCCAGGAGACGTCGGGCGAAATGCTGACGCACCTGGAGAAGAACATCAAGCGCGTCACCAAGATCCTCGAAAAGCAGAAGGCTGCCGCCGAGGAAGCGGGCGACGAGGACGAAGATGCGGGCGAAGAGGCGCCCAAGAAGAAAAAGAAGAAGCCCGCCTCGGCGTCGAGCAACGGCAAGGCCGAGTCCAACGGCCACGTCGACGGCGCCAAGAAGAAGAAAAAGAAGAAGAAGCTCCGCCCGGTTGCGGCCGAGGCGTAACCGAGTAACTTCTTGAGGACAACTGCGGGTGTACGGGGCAGGCTGCCAGACACCTTGCCGGGCCGTCGTGGCTTCCGTGAACCGGCACCCGCAGTTTTTGCTCACGGACGGGCTCCATGTTCAGCGTCAACATCCTGTTTTATGGCAACACTCCTGGTTTGGTTGTTCGTTGCCTTTTGTCTGTCATACACCACGCAGACTGGTCTTTGATCGCCGAGGTCAGGCTCGGCCTCAACGCGGTATCGGAATGGTCGCGCCGGCTTATCATGGACGAGATCAAAAGCGTGCCGGTGCCCTGCACGATCTACCAGGAGCGCGATAACAGGAACGTTGGCAAGTACCCGTTGATGCGCAGGATGTTCTATGACGGGCCGCCGTTGGCGGCAGACCGCGTAATGTGGTTCGATGACGACAGCTACCTCAACGGTGGTCGGGCTTGGTGGAAAACCGCCAGCGCGGTCGCACAACAGGCTGACATGGTCGGCTCGGTTTACAGGCTGCCCAAGGGCTTCCGCGGCAACCAGCCGCAGGCTATCGCAGCCCAGCCCTGGTACACTGGCAAGCCGGTGGAACGTCCTCACCAGCCGTCGTTCTGTACTGGCGGCTGGTGGATTATCAAAACAGAGATTCTCAAGCGCTGGGACTGGCCACACCCGGCTTTGTTTCACAACGGCGGCGACTCCATGCTGGGAGAGTTGTGCCGCCAGCAAGGTTATGTGGTCAAGCATTGGCGCGAGGGCGTTGCCATCAACGCGGACAATGCCGGGCGCGAGTCCAAGGCAGAGCGGCGAGGCTTGTCGACGCCGTGGGTCTGGACGGACTGGCGGCCAGATAAGCCGGACGATCTCAGCCACCACGATTTTGAGTGTGTCTACAACGGTTTCCGTTTGCCGTTAGGCCCGCCGCCGTGTCTGCTGGGCTAGGAGGACTAGCGTGCTCTGCAACCACACCTGGATCGACGTCCGTCCGCATCTGCTCTCCGGCGAACAGCCAGTGTTCATGATGCAGCGTCCTCTGGCCCACGGACATAGCGCCAAAGGTGGCTTGTTCAATACGGCCGAGATTGCCAAGGTTGGAGAGCATTGGGTGCCGCACGGCCCAGTCCTCGACGTCGAGGATGTGCAGTGGGGCATTACCAAGGTAGGCGACCTGGTGCGCGTCCCGGTGTTCGCCTACAAGACGCAGCACTTAGCCCCGGCGTCGATCTGGGGCCTGGGCCTCCAGATTGGCCTGGCGGCCGTGGTGCATTTGCGTAAACATACAACCGATATTCCACGGGCGGCGATGCTCGTGCTGGGGCACGAGTGCATGGACTTACGTCCTGCGGAGGAAGCCTATCGCTGCTTCGTGGGCATTGCGTTGCAAACCAAGTAAGGAGACTTGACCGTGACCCAGCCGATGGCTCAGCCACAACAGCCGATGCACCCCTCCCAGCAGCTGGCCCAGCAGATGCAGGAAGCGCCTCACCAGGCCCCCGTTGCTCCGCGCCAGGTGCGCAAACGGGTTGACATCCCGGCCCTGGTTGTCGAAATGGATGACTGGTTGACGGCCCTCAAACGCGCCGTCGCCGGCTATACGGCCCTGAGCCTGTCCTTGGCGTCTGCCCAGGGGCATATCCCCGAAGGGGACCGGCGCAAGGGCCTGCCGATTCTGGAGTTCAAAAGCAGCGTCGACGGGCAGACTCCCATTGTCTGCTGCGCCGACCTGCGGAAGGTCAACCCGGAGTACCTCCAGCACGTCATGGTGCCGCTCATCAACGCCCAGGCGGCCGACATACTGGAAGCCTTCGACGAAATGAGCACGCGGATCGAGATGGCTCGACCGATGCTTTACAAGATGCTGGGGTTCGACGCCAACGGGCAGCCCTTGCCACCGCAGCAGGCGGACGCCGCCTGAGACGGCCTCTAGGGGCGGGCAGCGGCCCGCCCCTGCGGAGGTTCCATGACCAATAACGCTGCACCGGCGCACACGCCGGAAGACCCGTTCGATAAGCTAGACCCAAAAGACGGGTTCCACGTCATCTACCTCGAAACCCACGGTTCCGTGTCCTTGCACGTTCACGCTTATGCTGGCGGCGAACTGTACAATATCACCGACGACATCGACCCGGCTAATGCCAGCCTCGAACTCGTCAGCCTGCCCGACACGGACGAGAACTGCGGACAACTCAAGCGGTTGCATGACGTCGCCGATGCCGTAGCCCGGTATTTCACCCTGGGCGGTAGCTGGCGTGAACTGGACATGACTCTGAAAAAGATGGAGAAGGTGCTGGTGGGCGGCATCGTCTTCCCTGGCTACCACTTCACCGTGTCCAACTATTTCGGGGACGAGGGGTGGCAGCACATCTTCACGAAGGACTGCGGCCTGAACCCGGACGGCACGCACCCGGCGGTCGTCTGGGAACAGCCGACGCAGAATGAAGCAGGCGGGCTGGTGGGCGGCTGGATCAACCACAGCACGCTGGAGAACATCACCAAACAGCAGGAAGAAGATGGCTGGGGAGAAACGGAGGCGGAAGAAGAAGCCGAGGAAGCTGACGAAGCCGTTCCACGCCAGCTACAACATCGGCCAAATAACGGCACTCAGGGACAGCCTGTTCAAGATCCTGAGTCATGAGTTTGTCGAGCCTGGGCTGGTCCCGGAGGCGGCACTGTTTGACCGTCTGGTGCAGATCGTCTGGGAGGCCCTGCCTGGCGATCTGGACAAGGACGTTATCGAGGACTCGTTGCGCCACCTCGTCGGCATTCATCCGACCAAGGCGCTCTACCTCGAAACGTGCTGGCGGTTAGCCGGTAACCTGCCCAGGTTGGCTCTGCGGCGTGCTGTACCGCCTTGGCACGCTCAGCGGGTCCGCGAATGGGTGCCGATGGTCGTCACAGGCTGCCGACGCTGTCTCAGCGACCGGGGCGACCGTGGTGCTCTGTTCTCGTTTCGTATTCTGGGCGGTACGCCCTGTCCGCGTATCGTCCAGAAATGGTTGTCGTTTAAGGTCTGCCGCATCCTGGCGAAAAACACTGGGTTCAATCCGCGGCAGCACCGCACACGCTATCCTTTCACAGACCCCCGGCAGCTTGTCGGCCTGCGTCTCTACGGCCTGGTCGAGCCCGACTTGTGCAGTAGGGAACCGGGGTTCGAGATCCCTTTGGCTCCGCATCCCAAGAGCAACGTCATCCAGCCGTCCCCGCGCGTGTTCCCGGCTACCGTGCGCGAGTACAACATAATCATGGTCAAACGGACGTTCCGTTGCGACCCTGGCTACGGGTGCCCGGAAGGGTTCCCTATGACGTTCCCGTGCCAGCTATGCCCGGTGGGCTTCCTGCGCTGTAAGGCGGGCAAGCACCGCAAGGACTGGCGGCGGCGGGCGTGTACGCAGTGCGAACGGAAAGACGCTTTCTTCGACGACGAACTGTCCAAGGAGATGTGCGTTGACTGCTTCAACAAGCAAGCCTATCGGAGACAATGATGGCAAAGGCACCACGCATCAAGACGAAAGACACCGAGGTCAGGGCATGCCCGCGCGGGGTACTGCCTGTCCTCTACAAGAAGACGACTGGCGGCCGAGTGCAGTCCTGGGAGATTTGGGTCACCAGGCTCAAGTCGAACGGCTACGGCAAGATGTACACCCGGTACGGCCTGGTCGACGGTCAGCAGCAGGAGATCCAAGAGATCATCTCCGAGGGTAAGAACGAAGGCCGCGGGAACGCCACCACGCCTTATGAGCAGGCTTGCCTGGAGGCAGCGGCGCGTTGGGACAAGCAGCGCAACCGTAAGGGCTACGCCGAAGACCCAACTGGCGCGGCCTCAGCAGCGATTCGTTCCGTGTCGCCCATGCTGGCCCAGAAGTTCCAGGACCACGAGAAGAAGGTGAACTGGGACACGGCCCTGGCGCAGCCCAAGCTGAATGGTTTCCGCTGCATCGTTCGAGTGGTGGAGGGCAAGCTGGTGGCGTTCAGCCGCGAGAACCAGGTTCTGGAGGTGCCGCACGTCCTCCAGGCCCTGCGCAAGCCCATGCTGAATGAGGGCATCATGGCCGTGGATGGTGAACTATACACCCACGGCATGTCTCTCAACGTGATCTCCTCGGCCTGCAAGAAGCTCTCCAAGCTGACCGAGCAGATCCAGTACAACATCTACGACACCGTCACGGACGAGGCGTACGCGAAGCGCATCAAAGACCTGCATCTCAAGCTGTGCTTCGGCGGAGATGCCAGGGTTATCCAGATGGTGGAGACGGTCAAGGTGCGCACCCGGGACGAACTGATGACCGCCCAGGCCGAGTTCGTTGGGCAGGGTTACGAGGGGGCCATGCTGCGGCACGGGGACGCTGGCTACGAGTCGGGACGGCGGTCGTCGTACCTGCTCAAGGTCAAGACCTTCCTGGACGCCGAGTTCAAAGTGGTGGACTACAAATACGGGCGTGGCAAGATGGCCAAGGTGCCCATCTTCACCTGCGTCACGGACGAGGGCCACCACTTCGACGTGCTGCCGCAGGGTACGATGGAGGAGCGGCACGAACTGGGCGAGAAAGCTGGTAGCCTGCTCGGCAGTATGCTGACGGTCAAGTACCAGGAGATGACGAAGACGGCCGAGCCGGTCCCGTTCCATCCGGTCGGGATCGGCTTCCGGGAGGAGGGCTAGTATGCCTCAGAAAACTGTCCCGGTGTCTTTCTTGAAGGATCATCCGCGGCAGCGTGAAGTGTTTGGGGTGCCGTCTCCAGAAGAAATCGAGAGGCTGGCTGCCTCGATCAACCGTCGCGGCCTGGACTACCCGCTAGAGATACTGCCAGACGGCACCATCATCAAGGGACATCGCAGGCGTCTTGCTGCGCAGTCGCTGGGTTGGAAAGACGTCCCGGTCAAGATACTGCACGAACTTGCCGACGATCCGGTAGCCGCGTCTAGGTTGTTTCTGAGCGACAACTTTGACAGGCAGCAGCTTACGCCTTTGCGGCGGGCTAAGTGTATCGTGTCTCTCATGGAGTTGGAGATCGGCAAGTTAGTCGAGCGGTTCAACGCCAATAAGAAAGAGCAACTCAAAGAGAGCGTGGCGAAGCAACTGCACACCAGCCGGCGGACAGTGGATCGTTACTTGCTGGCTCTGCGGACCCCGTTCGAGGTCCAGGAGGCGTTCGACCGTAACAAGCTCAGCCTGGTCCAGGTCGGTAAAATCGCCATGATGTCGAAGGCTGTTCAAAACGCTATCGCGGCTCGGCTCGCGCTTGGCGAACCTCCGCGGGTTGTCTACGCAGATACGGTGGAGGACACGTCGCCATACAAGGCTATCGCGTCGTTGTTGGTTGCCGTGAACAAGGCCAGGGACGTAATCGGCGACCAGGTGCTGGACAATGCTAAGTTGCAAAAGTACCGTGGCCGCCTTCGGGTGGCCAGGGGCTACATCGACGGACTCATCAAAGGTCAAGCGTGTTAGCGAAAAGGCTAAAGCTGGCCAATAAGGAGGCGGTTTAATGATGCCTCAAGGACACTTCCTACCCTGGAAGGACGTCACGGATATGCAGCTATGGTTGCTGCGCGGCCCGTGGTGCAGCGACGGTTCGGTCGCTTTGCTGTTGGCTTTTGGCCTTATCGAGAGGCTACCGGAGAACGACTGGCGGGCAGCCAGCCATATCTGGCAGACCACGGAAAAGGGCAAAAGGCTTCTGGAAATCAACCGCGGTCGTGCGGTTGAGTTGCAGCCTGATCTTGAGAAGCTGGAGATGCAAAACCGTATCGAGAAGCTGGAACTCAGTTTCGGCCGAGCGTTGGTGGAGGAGGCCCTGCATGCCTAGCGTGCTGTTTCCCTGGGTCAGGAAACTGACCCTGGCCATGCAGGGTACTTTGTTGACTTGCGTGCGTGGACCGGATGGTATCCGCAAGGACCATCCGGTCAAACAGTTCATCCGGGTCTACCGGCGGGCCATCCTGCGTGGGGCCAAGCCGGTGCCCGGTGATTTCATGACAGCCCAACCGTTCCTGCATGTCGACGAGGCGATGGCGCGGGGTATCGTCCCCGCCGCCCCGCGCTGGGGTAGTGCCGATTACTACCTGGCTATTCAGGAGTGGTGGGAGAAGAACGTCGACGACTTGCCGCATCACTGGTTGCTGCATTTCTGCCACTGTGCGGAGATTGTCGGCTGTTATCACCCGGATTCGTATGCTCGCAGGTTCTGGTTCGTGGTCTACGAAGGGATCGTGAAGTCTTTCCACATGATCCCCGAATCCAAAGAAGCACTGGACCAGCGCCTGCGTGAGCGTGGAGGCCCATACTGATGATGGCCACTGGTTGACGGAGAAAACTTAGTTTGCTTGACCAGTGGGGTCCGTTAGGGTATGAAAGAGGAGCCTGCCGGTTGGCCCCGGCAGGCTCAAACACACTAACCTCTTGTGGGAGAGGTCAGCATGCTCTCGTACTCTATACCTCCGCAGTCAGCATTTCAACAGTTATCTCCGGCAACTCGACTTAGTTGGGTGGCGGGTCTTATCGAAGGCGAAGGTTACATTAGTATCGGTGGTCGTCGCGGTAGCCGCGGTGGTCGCTGCCGCTTGTACCTGCGTGTCGGTGTCCGTATGACGGACGAAGACGTAATTCGCCGACTTGCCGATGCTGTCGGTCGTGGGACCGTTCACGGCCCGTACCCGAACGGTAAGGGTTGTAAGATCGTGTGGGTGTGGTCGTGGCAGGGTGACGAGGCTAGCGCTTGGGTTACTAAGTGCCTGTCGCCGCTGCTGTGTAGTAGGCGTAGGCGGCAGATCGTCAAGGTACTCGCCGAAGTAGCTACGTCTATCGAGAATGCCAACGAACCTGGCCTTCATCGGCAAAGATCCTTGCTGCCTGACTTCTTTTAAGGAGAGCGTCATGGGGCGCGAGCGGTACAGTCCGCAGGAGCAGCAGTTCTACAGACTCTACTTGAACAGTCCGGCGTGGCGGGCTCGCCGGAAATCAAGAATCGCTAAAGCCGGTGGTCGTTGTGAGTGGACCGTCGACAATTTCAACGGCCCTCCAGTACGCTGCGCAAGAACGCGGTACTTGTGCGTCCACCACAACACTTATGAACGTCTTGGCGCTGAGCAGGATGGTGACCTGGATGTGTATTGTTGGGCGCATCACATGTTGGAGCACCTGCTATGGAAGCGCTGCGTCCGCTGCGCGCAGCCGTGCCTAGAAAACGACGGCCTGGCCGAGCGCTGGTTGACCATCACCCTGCGGGCGATGGGTATCAACCTCGACGCCGGTCAGGTCGCGTGGAGAGGTCTGCCGACCAAGGAGTTTCTCCTGGACCAGATCGGCAGCATCTGTTTTACTTGCGAGGAACAACTGGGGCCTCGCGTCAAGGAGTAAGCATGGGTAAGCTGGTACAACCGAAAGTGTTTCTGGTGGGCTACACAGGCGTCGACGCCGAAGGGCTCAAGGCGTACCTGGAGTACACCGGCCAGCAGGACTTCCTGGAGTCCTGGCAGAAGGCCCGCGACCTGGGCCTGTCGGACGGTGAGTGTCTGTGTTCGCTGTACGCCAAGATGTGCTACAAGACGCTCATCCTGGGCAAGAACGACAACATCAAAAGGGTCAGGGACATTCAGGACAACCTGACGGGCACCTTCGACACCGCCCACGGCTCGGTCTTCGAGCACCTGCAACTCAACTTCGTGGTGACCGACTGCTCGCGGGTTTACACGCACGAGCAGGTGCGCCACCGGCCAGGATGGGCCTACTCGCAGACCTCGGGCCGCTACTGCCGTGGCGAGAGCCTCGACATCGTGACGGACCCGATCCTGTCGGCGATCCAGGATGACTTGAACCGCCACGCCAGCAACCTGGAAACCGCGTACAAGGCGTGGTGCGACCGCATGGGCCTCAACGGCTTTGCGCGTCTTCGTGCGGCATTGGAGTCGCGGGCGGATAAAAACTACCCACTCCACGACGCCGACTTGGTGGTGGAGGCGCAGCGGCTCGGCATGCGCCCCAATGCGAAGACCGGAGAACTCGAAGTGCCGATGGACCGGGCCAAGAAGGTCACCTCGGCCCTGCGTCGCTACCTGCCCAACGGACAGGCCAACGAAATGGGCATGTCCTGCAACATCCGGGCGCTGCGGCACACCATCGCCATCCGCACCCAGCGCTTCGCCGAGTGGGAGATCCGGGTAATTTTCAACCAGGTCTACCAGCTAATCAAACAGAAGTTCCCCGCGATGGTCGCAGACGGGCAGGAGTTCGTGTACGATGGCCTGCTGGAGATCGCGGGGATGCGGATGCAGCCCTACGAGATGAAGGCCGGCGACCCGGGGGCGCTGCGCTTCTACACCTCCGATCAGCTGGCCACGGAACTCGATACCCGGACGGCCACCGCAGGATTACCGGAATGAACCGTTTGACTTTGGACATGGGCTACCCACTCGACGCGCGGCACGATTGGGTACGCCTGGCGGCTGCTTACCAGCAGGCCAAACCGTTTCCGCATGTCGTCATCGACGACTTTCTTGAGCGCCGTTTAGCCCTGGAAACCGCCAGGGCGTTACGGCGGATCAAGGAGCCGTTCTGGCAGAACGAGGACCACGATGACCAGGTCTTCAAGTTCTGGTGCGACAACCCGGAGGCTGTGCCGCAGCCCGGCCGGGACTTGCTCTACTGGTTCAACTCGGGCACCATGCTGGCCATCGCGGAAAAGCTGACCAATATCCGTGGCTTGCTGCCCGACCTGGACTATCACGGCGGCGGCGTTCACCGCACCAAGCCTGGTGGGCGCCTGTCGGTCCACTGCGACTACAACGTCCACCCGGTCACGCAGCTGCACCGGCGCGTCAACGCTCTCTACTTCCTGAACGAGACGTGGCGGCCGGAGTGGGGCGGTCAGCTGGAGTTGTGGTCCGCGGACATGAAACAGTGCGTGCAAAAGATCGAGCCGGTGCTAAATCGGCTGGTCCTTTTCACGATCACCGACACGGCGTTTCATGGGGTGCCAGCGCCGGTCGATGCCCCAGTGGATCGCTACTCTCTGGCCCTGTACTACTTCACGGCCGACAGGCCCGAGTCCGAGAAGTCGGACCCGCACATGGCCCTGTGGCAGCAGCCGCAGGCGTGAACTCTCTTGTCTCGGAAGCGGTGATACGGTATCACCGTCTTATTGAACCTACCACGACGGTAGGCGGTCACCAATGAGGAGAATCGTTATGGCGAAGAAAGCACCGGCCAGCGCGTCAGCCCCGAAGGGCGGCAAGGGAAGCAAGGGCACCAAGCCGACGACGAAGGGGAGCAAGGGGGGTAAGGGCGGTAAGGGCAAGTAACCCAAAACTGCTGAACCCTGTAAGCTGGTCCAAGGAGGGGCCTGGAACGTCCAGGCCCCTCTTCGTTTACCCAAGCAAGAAAGGATAGACATGAGCGAGACGACTACGCCTGTGACCAAACAGCGGACGCCTTCTGCCAGGGTCATTGCGGCCATGTGGCTCAAGCAGCAGATCGAGGAGGGCCTTTGCCCGGATGCCTTGACGGAGTGCTCCGGCTCGCGCGTGACCGAGCGGAAGATCAACAAGATCCGCGAGCAGATGTTCAAGATCGCCGGTAAGGGCACCCTGGTGCGCATCGACCGCATCGTTGACGGTTTCAAGAACCCGAAGCCGGCCGACCCGAAGATGGCCGAGCGTATGAAGGCCATGCACGCGGCGCGCAAGAACAAGAAGAAGGAAGAAGGCTGACATGCCCTTCGAGCCGCTCTACACGTCGACGGGCGCTGAGTTCAGCCAGTGCCAGGTTTACCGCTACACGCTTACGCGCTGGTGGGATCGGCTGGCCAAGCGGGGGCGTGTGTGCTGGGTCATGCTGAACCCCAGTACCGCTGACGCGCTCGTAGACGACCCCACCGTTCGTCGTTGTGCGCAGTTCTCGCACAGGTGGGGCTACGGCGGCATGATCGTGGTGAACATTTTCGGGTTGCGGGCGACCGACCCCAAGCATCTGCGCAAGGTTGCTGACCCTGTTGGCCCGGACAACGATTTTGCTGTCATCGCGGCGGCGACGGCTTGTGACCTGGTCATGGCTGCCTGGGGGACTCACGGTGGGCTGAACAACCGTGGGTGCCAGGTTCATCGGAAGCTGGCTCGCACCCCGGGCCTAGAAGTCTACGCGCTGGGTGTCACGAGCGGTGGTTTTCCCAAACACCCGCTCTACATCAAGGGCGACGTAGTGAAGGAACTTTTCCCGTATAAGAGCCATGCTTAGCGCTCTCAACTTCCCGTACCCACTGCCGGAGTTGAAACCGGAGTGGCGCACTTCGACCGTGGTACAGCTGGCCAAGGCGATCCTGGAGAACAAGGACTGGCCTGACATGCCGATCCTTGCTGACGCGCTCGAAGAAGCCGGTTGTATCGACCAGGGCGTCTTGGAACATCTGCGGGGCACCTGGCGAACCTGCTCGTGCTGCGACGGCAAAAAACGTGTGCCGTACGCCGCGAAGTACGAAAACGACGGCAGCACGACTGTCATGTCCTGGCGGGACTGCTACATGTGCGACGGGCGTGGCCAGGTTCCCGAGGACACACACGGCCCGTGTGCGGCGCCGTACCGCAACGGCTGCTGGCACGGCACCTGTTGGTTGGTTAGGCACCTGGCCGGAGTCTCGCAGATCCTGGTGGCGCGGTTCAAAGAGAGAACCGGAAGCGGCGAAGAAGTGGACCAGGAAGCCACCGCCATCAACCCGGGTGACTGGTTCGGCAAAACCTGGCAAGTTGTCGCCGCAGATTGCATGGACCCGCCACGGTACATCGTCGAAGCCGACACGCCCTCGGACGCCGAAGAGGAGTGGATCGACAGTGATTACGGTGCGCACTACCGTATTGAGCCGAACGATCCAGACTACCTGGACCCCGACCGCGTACATTTCACCGGGGCGGGGACAGCGTATGATGGCGAAAACATTATGATCTACGGCCAGGAGTTCGTCGCGCACGTCAGAGGCAGTATGCCTTTTGCGTGCCGCTACTTCGGGCCTGGCCTCCCCCACGAGGGGGTGTCCCCGCTGGTGTATCAGTACGGGGAGCAAGAGTGCGAGCATTGCGAGAAGAAGTGCTTTGCGTATGAACCGCTTGCTTTGCGGTTGCGTGGGCACTACTGCTCGCAGGCGTGCCACGATCTAGCGCACGCCGACCCGCAGGACGACGAGCACGGCCTGGAACAGTTTGAGGCTCGCTGACGTCGCGTTAGAAAGAGGGGCTCTGGTAGAATAGCCCAAGAACGGTGTTTCTGTCCCAAGGAGGTTTGACCATGAACGCAATCACTCACAAGTCGCTGACCGAGACGGAACGCAACCGCCTCACGGCCGCCCTGAACGCCAACGCGCACCAGGACAAGGCCATTTTCATTGGCCAGGCCGACACGTCGTTTATCGGCTTCGATCAGCCGGGCATGCGCGGCACGCACCCGGAGGAGGTCAGTGACGCGGAGGTCATCAACGCCATCAAGAGCGTGCCCTGCCACTACTAAGCAACAGACGGATGCCAACCCGTTGTTCCTCGCCCCGGCGCCCAGCCGGGGCGGGTTCTCTAAACCACTTTTTAGATTTCACGGAGTAGCCGTCGTGACTCTCAACGCGCGTATGAGCCCCAGCGACAGTCGTCTGTACAACGTCGGCCGCGACGTTGCCTGGTGTTTCGGCCACGCTATCATGGAAGTCGCCAAGCGGTGCGAAGAGGGTCGCTGGGAGGCCCTTGTCAAGCTGGCGAAGGAGAAAGGCGTTACGGATGAGGAACTGGGTAAGGCGTGCCAGTGTCTCTGCGTCTTTGTCGAGACGCAGATGGACCAGCGGGAGAGCATGGCTCAAGGGCTGGCGCGCTGCGGCTTCCTCGATCTGAACGAGAACGCCCGTGTGATCGTTATGGCCCACTTGGGTACGATCATGCTCGGCATGCACTGGGCCGGCGTACGCGAGACGACCATCCAGGGCGTCGGCCCCACGCTTGGCTACCAGGGCCTGCGGCGTTACGGCCGACGCTGCGCTCTACTCATGCAGCTGCCGCCTTGGCGGCGCCGGCTCTATAACTTCTGGACCAGGGCCAAGCGTGCCTGGCACACGTTGTTCCAGACCGGCCTCTATTCCGATTTCAACCACGGCGGGTCGAACCAACCGAATCACGCCGTCCCGCAGCGGCCTGTGGTCCGCAACCAGGTCCGCGATAAGTGCGAGGACGCCGCCGACCGCGCGTTGGCGTGCGAGGAAGAATCACGCGATGAACCAATCACTGCTGGATAGCCGCACCTTGCTCATAGTCGCCGTGTCTGTCGTCTTGTTTTTTGGGCTGCGCCTGCTGGTAATGACCGTGCTGCTGACCCTGGCCAAACGCGGCAGGCCGCTCCGGTGTCCACACTGCTTGACGGTGCTGCGGCGCACGCCCTGCCTGACCCTGACCATGTGCAGTCAGTGCGGTCGTGTCTACGAGGTTGAACACCGATGATTGTGAACTACTGGCCGTCGTGGTTTCGGGCGCTTTACGGCGGCGACTGGCCGCTGGACTACTGCTGCGTGGATCTCGAAACCACTGGCTACCTGGCCACCCAGGACGTCATCACCCAATGGGGGCACTGTTTGGTCCAGGACGGCAAGGTGATCGACCAGATCTCGCTCGTTATCGACTGGACCGAACATGCTGTCGTGCCGGATCACTGGCTCAGCAGCCGGCTCAACTGTTTGCGGCAGGGTATGGAGATCGGCGGCAAGAAGTGTCACATGTCCTACGCCCGCATGAAACAGGAGGGTATGAAGCCGGACAAGGCGTTCAAATTCATCCTCCAGTTCACCGACACTATCAGGAAGAAAGGCATCCCGTTCGTCCTGCACGGTGGCGTGTTCGACGAGAAGATGCTCTGTGCCAACGTCCAGGGCTTCGTCAACCCGAACCTGGGTTTCACCCTGGGCGACAACGGCTGGATCGACACCGAGGGCGTCGAGAAAGCCAGCCAGGACGTTCACCAGATCCGGTTCCACCCGCAGAAGAATGACACGCTGCGGAAATACTGGCACCGAGTCAAGTACACGCGCGTCAACGGGCTCAAGTCCAATCTGGACGACCACTGCTTCCGCAAGTACAAGTTCCAGGAGGAGCACGGCATCGAGCCCAAACAGATGCACGACGCCAAGGTGGACTCGTTCTGTTGCCACCTGCTGATGGAGAAGTTCCGGGCCTTGATCCGGCCGACGCCGGAGACGCCGCCTTATCCAAGCGCGGATCACAAAGAGGCCAGGAAAGGCAAAACGATAGTCATGCCCCGCCCTGGGCCGCTCGTCGCGCTCAGTCGGGTGCGAGGACAAAGACGGACATGATACATGAGCCTGTTCTATTCGGACTTTTGGGGCTCGGCTCGCTCGCGGGCCAAGGCCGCCGCCGCCAGCGGTGTGCAACGTGCAAAAAAGAAATCTGGAAAGGCGAAGGCTACCGTCTCGTCGACGGCCTCGCCTACCACCAAGCCTGCGCCCCGAAACAAGCAACCGGACCCGCTGGAGGTGGTGGCGTGGTTCGTGGCCCATGTCCAGGCCCGTGACACGCCGATTTACCTGGGCATCGACCCAGGCGCCACGGGCGCGATTGGGATGCTGTGCGGCAAGCTGTACGCGGTCGTCGACATCCCCGTCTACCGGGTGAAGGTCAAACGTGTCCGGCACAACAACAAGAAGATCCGTGCTTTGACGGGCCGGAAAACCCGGACGGTCGACGGCTCGACGAGCAAGTTCGACTTTCCGGCAATCTGTCGGCTGTTTCGCTTGTTCAAGCCGATCAAGAAAAAACTCATCGTCGTCCTCGAAGAGATTCCGCCGACGATGGGCAAGCGCGCACGCAAATACGTTGAGATCATGGTGAACCGCGCCTACGCGATCTGGCCGCTGTTTCTCTGCTCGAAAGGCTACACGGTCAAAGAGATCAAGCCTTCGGACTGGAAGAAGCGGATGGACCTGTACGGCAAGGACAAGGAGGCGTCTCGCCGGCTAGCGCTCAAGATCTTCCCGATGGCGAACATCCAACGCAAGGAAGACACTGATCGGGCCGAGGCGCTGCTGATAGCTGAATGCGTACGAAGGATACATAATGGCAAAGCGTAAACCCGCCGACCATGTGCAGTTCGCTCAGTACGGCGATTGCGTCAAACTGTTCCAGGCGTCGACGAAAAAGTACGACCTCATCGTCGCCGACCCGCCGTACAACTTCGGGATGCCGTACGAGGCATACGACGACAACAAGTCCTACGAAGCCTACATGAAGTGGACCGATCAGTGGCTCGGGGCCGCCCTGAGCCGTCTTGCGCCGCACGGTAGCATGTTCATTTTCGTGCCCGACGAATGGGTCACGGAGATCGACTACAAATGCACGCATCACTACCAGCTGTACAAGCGGCGGCACATCCTCTGGGCTTTCACCTTCGGGCAGAAGGCTCACCGCAACTTCACGAGAAGCCACTGCCACATTCTCTACTACACCAAGACCAAGACGCGGTTCACGTTCAACGAGGACGCGGTCAAGGTGCCGTCGGCGCGGCAGCTGGTGTACAACGACCCCAGGGCCGCCAAAGGCGGCAAACCGCCCGACGCGACCTGGATGCTGCTCAAGGAGCAGTTGGAGCCGTACATGACGCCGGACACAGACACCTGGCTCGTATCCAGGATCTGTGGTACTTACAAGGAACGCGAAAAGCACAGCCCGAACCAGATCCCGGTGCCGATCACCGCCAGGATCGTGCGAGCGTGTTCCAACCCAGGTGACTGGGTTTGTGATCCGTTTTGCGGCACCGGCAGCAGCGGCGTGGCCTGTGCCGGCAACAGCAGGAACTGGGACGGTTTCGACGTGGGCAGGAACTGCGTCAAACAGTCGCAGCGACGGATCAACGAGGTAAGGAAACTCAATGGACTCGGCAAACTCGCAGCGCTCGTCTGAGCCGGCTACCGCCGGGGCCGCACTGCTGATTTGCGCTATCCTAGCGATGGGCGTGCTTATCACCGTGGCCGCGTTGGTCATAGTGGCCCTGTTGTAAAAAGTGGCTTTTGGGGACGCATCATGGTCAGGAAGAAAGTCAAGCAGCGTGAGGCAGCAGCCAAATCCAAGACCGTCAAGAAACGAGTCACCACGGCCGACCTGAGCAAGGCCCTCAAGGTCAAACCACTCCGAGCGGGCAGCCCGGCCTCGAAACTCGTCGATCCCGCGGACGGCCTGCCGCAAACGCCGATCCTGTCTTCGCGGGCGATGGGTATCGACGTCAACGACTATCAGATGCTGCCCCAGGCCGTACCGGACAACCTGTCGCCTGAGCAGCGGGCAATCAAGGAAGCTGGCAAGCTCGCTGACGACCTGCTCAAGCGCGAGGAATGGTCGCACGTTTTCCAGGCCATGAAGACGCTGCGCCAGGGCTACGCCGTGGTCTACCGCTGCCTGCAAGATCTCTGCGCCAAGCTGCACGAAGACTTCGAGAAGCGTGGCGTGGAGATGCCTCTGGTGGAGGACTTCCTGATCCAGTACGCCATGTACGAGTCCTCCAAGCCGTTCACGGAACACCAGTGGATGGACAACGTCATCAACTCCTTCCTGCCCTGGCTGGCAACCGTGCTCGACGAACACACGGCTGCCGACGAGAAAGAGGCACAGGACCAACGCATCAAGGAGAACGAGGAGCGGCAGACGCGCCCAGTGCCCATCGGTTTCAAGCACACGCCAGAGCTTGAAGCTGCCATGCTGGAGCGGGACCGTAGCCTGGTCCTGGTCGGCTGGAAGCCGGCTATCTTGTGGTTGCTGGACCAGGTCTGCTCGCACGCCCTCCTCAGTAAGGACGAGCAGGTTTACCAGGTGGTGCGGTTCATGGATAGCGCACCCAAGGGCAAAGACCAGCATTCTCGTCTCATCCGCCTGGGTGGTAACGCCTGGCGCGGTTGTGCCGACTCGGACAAGAAGCTGGCGATGTGTATGGGCAGCTATGTCGCCGACCGCATTTCCGCCCAGCCCGATCTGTTCATCGTCGACCATCTGCCCAGCGCCTATACGGCTGGCTTCGTCGGCAGGCCCGAAGCAGCCAGGGCGGGCGACGCCCACCGCCGGTTTCACAAATGGTGCGAGAAGGCTGCCTGTGCTTTCCTCGGCTGTGTTTGCGTTCCCGAACGCGGCACGCCCGACATCACCGACCCGGCGTTTGAGCAACTTCGCACCTTCGCTACTTTGCGTCCGGTCATCGTGCAGGACGAAGCGGAGGATCTGGAACCCAACAAGTACCGAATCATCATTGGGCACGCGGCAACTGTGCTCGATGTCGAGAAGGACGTGATCGAGTCCTACGGGCGGACCATATTGCTGCCCGCAGGCCGTAGTACCATCGAAGGATAACCATGACAGCAAAAATCTTTGTCGGCTTTCGTACGCGGCCGGTGGAGGACTTCAAGGAATTCATGCCGAAGTTCTCCGCCTCCCGCGTTTTGACGGACCCCAAGAAAATCGAGGCCGACATCCAGGCCAAGGCCGAGATGTTCGTTTCGACCTGCAAGGACGCGCCGTACACCGGGACGTTCGACGAGGTCTTCCTGGTGGACCGCCGGAAGAAGAAAGTGCTCCAGTGGCTCTACCCGCCCAAGGACAGTGACAAGCCGCGCATCTGCGTCAGCGTCCGTAACTACCTGCTCAAGGCGTACCCGACCGCCTGGGACTGGGATACGCACGGTAAGAGGCCGGAGGTCGTCTTCCTCGGGTTCAACCCGAGATTGTTTTTGAAGATGCTCGGCCTGGAGTGTTCTCTGCCGGGCGTTGGTAAACCCTTGCCGCCGAAACTGTGGTACAGTAACTCGGACCACAGAGACATCGAGGAGGCGGTGCTGCCCAAGGACTTCGAGAAAGTCTTGACCCTGGACACCGTCATCAAGCGCCGCCGCCCGCTTGATCCCGAGGCGGCCAAGAAGTGGGACGAACACGTCAAGGACTGGCCCGGCCCCGGGCAAGTTCCCAGGAAGGACGTCGAGATCGCCATCGAACTTGCTGCGCAGTTAGGGTTCCTGTCGGAGTAGTAGCGACGCAGGCACGGAGGCCGCGATGCACGAGAAGTACAAGCAACCGCAGGGGGATGGCTGTTTCACCGCCCACGGCCCGTCCGTGGACAGCAAAGGGCTGCTCAAAAAGTATCCCTTGCGCTTGGGGGCAGCAGCGGCGCTGGGCGACGTACTGGACGAGTACGTCTTTTTCACGCCTGCGTCGTTGTACCTGCACGGTTACTTCTGCGACGCCCCGCTTATCGACTTCGTATGGGAGATGGGCGGTGACGTGCGCTTGTACCATCGTCGGTTTAACCGGCCGATTTTCCGCGGTCTGGAGACGCGCGACGGTGACAAAGACTGGAACCATGTCCTGTGGGCGATCAAGCGCGAGTTCTGGGCTAACTTCAACGATTTCCTCATCAGCACGGTGCTGTCGTTCCGCGAGGCTACGCCGCCGCACCTGTCGATGTTTGCCGAGCAAGAGGTTACGATTCTGGACCCGCTGGCCGTCGACCGGACGGTACTCTACCGGGCCGACTTGCCCATGCTGGTTGTGTCGGCCTTCTGCGTGAACGGTAGTTTGGGGCGGACCAGCTTCGTGGAGGGCAAGAGCGCCCTGATGGACCCGCCGCAGCTGGCACAGTGGCCAGCAGACGGTGAAGTGTTGGCCTACGCCGACGCGCTGTTCCGCGGCAAGGGTAACCCGGTGAACGCGAGACTCAACTACCGCAACGCACAGGAGGCTAAGGCCAGGTATGCTAATGAAACTGGAACTGGGCCGCGACTGCGCCCTGGAGATTCACGAGAACAAAGAAGGCGAAACTGAGGCCATGACTTTCCTGCCGGAGTTTACCACTCCCAAGGGGCAGCTGGTCCTGGGTTACTGCACGGTGTACAACGATGACGGCACCAAGCTGGACTCGTTCGAGCTTGTGGCGTCGGGGGCGACCGGCAAGGTCACCAAAAGAACTCGGTCGAAGCCCGCCAAGGCGTGGGTCGACATGACCGAGGACGAGCGCAAGGCCAAATCCGAGGACGAGCACAAAGTCAAATCCAAGGACGAGGCCGAAGACGAGGAAGACGATTCATGAGCAAAAACAAGGCTGAGGACAAGCAGGCGCAGGCTTGGGAGTTCTGGCAGGCATCGTTAAGCCCCGCAGCGCGAAAGGCGCTGGACGAGCCCGAACCACCTGCCCTGCCGGTAAGCTCGCCCGCGGCCAGCGCGGACGACGAGGAAGACGCTTACGCCGAACTCTGCGAGCGGCTCAGCGTCCAGGCCCGCGAAGCCCTCGATCAGGCCGAGCCGGCAGCACCGTCATCGCCCGACACCATCGAGCGCCCGGACCAGCTGCTGGCCCGTCCGTGCCTGGTCGAGAGCCCAAACGGCGATTGGGCCACGCTGCGCGTGTTCAAGACGATGGAGGGCTTGGCCAGGCGCATCGGCGACCTGGAAGGTTCCGACACGGTTGTTTGGGCCGTGTTCGGTGTGCCCATGCGGCTGACCAAAGGCCCGCAGCGGTATTTGCTGCTACCGGACGGCGAAAATGCGATAATGGTTCCCATGTACTCCGGTGGTCCGGTCAAAAAAGTCGAGGCCAGCCTGCTCGAAGGGTTGGAGATGCAGGAGGACGGATTCATCGGCCCGTATGAGCTAGCGAACACGAAAGTCGTCTCTGCCAAACTGGAGAACCAGCAGCCGGCCCCTGCCAAGGGCAAGGAGAGCAGTGACGACGATGATGACGATGACGATGATGACGACAACTAAAAAACGTCGGCATTTGAGTCACAATATATGACGGGCGGCCCGTTAGACTACGGGTCCGCCCGCTCATCGTTACACCAGGAACGCCTGCGGTGGGTGTCCTGGTGTTTTTTCTGTCCGGTGTGCTGTATCGAAAGGAGCTATGCGCTATGACCACAACCAAGACTGGCAAGCTCGACTTCAACGCCTTGGGCACGAGCCCCGAACATCAAACCTGGAAGAAGCATCGTGAACTTCTCCTCAACGTGAGCGGCGACGCTGCGGGGTTCCGTGGCTGCATCGCCCTCGGCTTGCTCGTGCGGCGTGTCGTCGGTGAGGCCATGCTGTGGGGGAACAAGAAGTTCCTGCACAACGCGGATGTCGACTGGCTGAGCATCACCGACATCCCCAGCGGGTTCTTCAAGATGCTGCGGCGTCGCCGCGAGGTCCACTGGGCGACTCGCCGGCAGGCGACCACACGCTTCGGCATGCCGGTTCTCAGTTTCGGCTCCGAAGGCAGCGCCGCCTGGGATTTCCGCAGCATGCCTTTCGACAGCGCCACGTTGTCGGACACGGTCGAGGGCGTGGACGTCCAGATCAACCACAGCCCCGACGTCCTCAGCCCGTCCGAGCATCCGCAACTCTTCCGCGCCTTGAACGCGCTCGAATGGGCCGCCACGTCCACAGCGTTCAGCTACCGGGGCACCTGGCAGGCTGAGAAGGAGCACCTGTTCCAGACCCTTGGCAAGAAACTCTCCAACCCCGAGGACCGCTTGGTGGTCTTCGGGAACAACATCCTGATGAACCATGTCGAGCGGCCCGACGTTTGGATGCCGAAGGCGTACCTGGGCTTCCCGCTCCAGCTGGCCGGCAAGCTCTACGATCGCGCCACGCGCCCGCTGGCCGGTGGCCCGCCGTACTTCTCCGACGATCTGCGTCGGTTGGCGGTCAAGACTATCAACGATCCCTACGTTGCCCCGTACGCGGGCCAGGTGGTGAAGATCGTCCGTGAGGTCTATCACGGGTTGCCGGCGGTTGCGCTCCACCTGGTCCTCAGCAACAACAAGAAGTACACACACGTCATTCGCTTCGGCCAGCAGGCGAAGATCTTTCGCCAGCAGGGTGCGTATTTCAAAGCTGGTGAAGCGCTCGGGCAGGAGAACTTCATCCTGACGCCCGACTGGGAAAGCAAGAGTCCCTACACTCGCTGGGACAAGTGGCTGCCGCGCCTGCTCAGTCCGCACTTCGATGCCGGCATCAGGGTCTGGTTCGAGCGGCAGCTGGTTCAGTTCACGCCGGGCGTGATCCACGCGCCTTCGGCCATCGCGGCGGTGGCGGCGCTGGGGAACGCCCTGGACGAGTCGCATCTGCTCTGGGACGTGTCGCCCAGCGAGCGCTACTTCAACGCGACGTGTGACACCTACGTTTTCCCGACGATTCAGATCATGCGGTGGGACGACTTCCGGGGCACCTTGCCCGGCGGCGTCGCCTATGATCTGAACCCGGCCGATCCGCGGTTTCTCACGGTCGAAGAAGCCAGGCGGTTGCGTGCCGAGGCCAGGGTGCGCAAGCAGGAGGAGGACAGGATTCGTCAGGAGGAGGAGCGGGCACGCAGGGAGGAAGAGGAGGCGTGTCAGGCCATCCAGGACATGCGCGATCCGATTGCGGCTGAGGCTCGGCGGCAGCGCGAGGACGCGCTCAAGCTGGTGCGCCGGGATCAGAGTGAAGAAGAGGCGCGCCTGGCCGTGATTGCCGTTCAGAACGACCCGGTGGCGGTCGAGGCTGCGCGGCAGGCGGCGATGGCTCGGAAGCTGGTCAAGCTGGAGCCGGTCGAAGAGGAAGCGCGCCTGGCTGTGGCTGCCTGCCAGAACGACCCGGTGGCGGTCGAGGCTGCGCGGCAGGCGGCGATGGCCAGGGAGATGGTCAAGCGGGAGCCGGTCGAGGAGGTCGATACGGCGGACCTGCCGCTGGCTGGCACTGTCACCCGCGTCGGCGTTCACCGCGACTGGTTCGACATGCGTGAGGCGGATGGTGTCCGGGTCCGGTTCACCATGAATGGTTTCACGTCGGTCTACGGGCCGCGCGGCGGTGTCAGCAGGAAGGGCGTTCATGATGAGCGTCTCGCCAGGGGCGCCGAGGTCAGCGTGATCTGCGGTGCCGACGAGAAGGCTCTTGAGGTCTATATTAAGTAAGCATTCCTTTCGGAGTCAGTGGTCCGGCGGCAGGAAGCCGCCGGCCCTGGCTTTCTTTTCTTTACCTATCGGCCTTCCGCCGCCTTACGCGGTGCGGTTAGAATACCGGCGTTGCTGATCGCTTGAACGGATGCACCGTGAGAAGGATCTCGCTATGTCCAGGATGAGCCCAGGTTACGCTGCCTGGTGGGACGCTCCCAACACTGGTGGCGACGACACCCCCGTTATTCGCCATGCCCCCGAAGACGGCAACTACCATCTGCCTGATTGGGACATGGTATCGAAGATGCGAGGCAGCCAGGTCGGTAAGTTCGCGGTTGTGCCGCGAGCACGCCGCGACGGCACCAGCACAGGTTTCGATGCTAGTGTTGCCGGGCCGGTCCACGTCGACCCTGACGCTCCAGACGGCGGCGTGATTTTCGACCCGACCTCCGTTGACCGGCGCACCATGAACCAGGCGGTCGCCACCAACTACTACCCTCATCAGGTCTTTTACAAGCTCGGCACGCCGGCCCCGCTCCTGGGGTACGGTCGCGGCCGTTTCTATGGTCACGAACAACAGTTCGTGGAGCCGCCCCGCGTGAACCCGCATCTGGGAGATCACGCTTATATCGTGCCCAAGGCGGCGGGGGATGGCGGACAACGCCTGACCGAAATCCCGACCATCGTGGGTAACGGGATGGCCCCCGCTCCGTACAACCCGCAGTTCCACGCTCAGGAGGAGCAACGAGTGAACCCTGCACCGCCGCTATCGTCTCTGCCGCCGATGGTCCACCAGCCTGTAGCCGGGCCTGCGGCTCAACCAGCGCCCATGCCAGCCCAGCCGCAGTACGCTCCTGCGGCTCCTGTGCCGCCCCAGCCGGTGCATCCCGGGCAGTATCAGCACCCCGGCAATCCCTACCAACAGCCCACGCAGCCCTACTACCCGCCCCCACCGCCGCCGGCCGATCCGGCCCTCATGGGTATGATGCACCAGTTGTTGGGCGGCATGACGGCTCTCCAGCAGCGCGTGGTGGCCGTGGAGCAGCGCGCTGCCGCTCCGCCGCAGCAGCCAGGCTACCCGCCGACAACCGGCGTGTCGGCGAACCCCATGCCGGTTGGTCCGCCGCCGGGTCTGGCAACCTTGCCCGTGGGCGCCGGCGGTCGTCCGCGCGGCGGCTACAACACCCAAAACGAGAACTTCGACGACGAAACCGCCAGGCCGATCCGCAAGCAGGTCATCCGCGACAAGCGCAGTCAGCGCATCATCGAAGAAGACCAGCAGGAAGAGGACGACGGCCAGCAGCAACAGCCGCAGCGCCCCGTGCGCCGGGCGCGGCCGAACAGCCTGGTGGAACACGATCAGGCCGAACGTCAGCAGACCGAGCGGCAGTACGAACGCTACCAGGAGCCTGGGGACGACCGCGTTATCACGGGCTTCGAGTCCCTGGAATTGCCGTTCGTCACCGGCCCCCTCGGCAACAAGGCCAAGCGGCGTGTCTTTCTGGAGATCCCTGGGGCTGGCAAGCACAGCGGGCACTTCCACGACATCATCGAGAGCGAACACTGCGTCGCTCTGGTCTACGACACGCGCTACGAGGACGGCACGCAGTATCTGCCGCCCGACATGGGCGATACGCAACTCAAGCTGCACGTCCCCGATAAGAAGATCACCTACACGGTGAGCAGCATGGGGTTCCACTACTCGTTCGGCGTGTTCGACCAAATCGTTCTGGTCAAGCATGGCGTCGAGCCGTTAAACTAGACCTATGGACTTCGCCCACAAGGAGAGCGGCATGAGCATGGAAAAACGCGGCGTCACCGAGGATGATTCCCTGGTGACGGAGACGGTGGTGGCCGGCGGCATCACCCGCAAGGATATGCAGGAGGCCACGAAGGCCGCGCAGGACAAGGGTCACCAGTGCTGCGGCGGCAGCTGCGGCAGCGACCCTCTGAGCAAGCTGGCCGACGCTGTCAAGGATCAAAGCAAGAAGTAACCTCCTTGGGAGCCGGGTAGCGCCTGCCCGGTTCTCTCACATCCTTCCACGGACGACTTATCGACACGGAGGTCGGTCATGAGCCAACTCGGGCTCCGCGGTCAGTTTTCCAGTTTCGGCGGGATGGGTGCCGGTACAAGCTACCCCAACCCATTCGACGACCTGGCTAGCCTGGCCATCCCGCAGAACTTCCGGTCGGCGCTCTACTGGTGCGAGTACGTCTTCTCGATGTTCGGGACGTACCGCATGGCGATGGAGCGCATCATTTCTTACTTCCTCACCGACATCAGCATTCTCAACGCCAGCGAGGATGAGGAAGAGAAGTGGAAGTCGTTCCTGGGCGACATCGTCGACGCCAAGAGCGTGATCCAGAACAAGCTGCGGAATCGGATGTGCTACGGCAACAGCTTCTCTAGCGTGGTCGTACCGTTTCGCCGCTTCCTGTCCTGCCCCAAATGCGGCAACATGTTCCTGCTGCGCGAGGTCTACAACAACAAGGCCGCGTTCAACTTCCAGTGGCAAGAGCCGGAGTTTCACGCCAGCTGTCCGCACTGCAAAGTCGGCTCCGGCTATCGAGGTAAATGGAACGTCCGCGACGAGCAGGAAGACCTGGAGAAGAAACTCAAAATCAAGGTCTGGAACCCGCACGAGATCGAAATCCTCCACGATCCCTACACGGACGAGACGGCCTACCTCTGGCGCATACCCGAAGACTACAAGATGCAGGTCCGTAAGGGCCACCTGTTCCACCTGGAGCGCGCCCCCAAGGAGGTGTTGCAGGCGATCCATCACAACCAGTGGTATCGCTTCCACCCCGACGCTCTGTTCCACATGAAGGAGCCGACGCTCTCCGGTATCATCTGTCGCGGCTGGGGCTTGCCGCGCATCCTCAGCAACTTCCGCCAGATCTGGTATGTCCAGGTGCTGCGGCGCTTCAA